>Ga0187871_10000021_pt1 | contig 122939 bp, 93 predicted proteins | sample June2016WEW_16_1_FD_132988 | JGI IMG/M metagenome (GOLD analysis project Ga0187871, IMG submission 132988) | Peatland microbial communities from SPRUCE experiment site at the Marcell Experimental Forest, Minnesota, USA - June2016WEW_16_10 | ecosystem: Environmental > Terrestrial > Soil >...
CCGGCCGCAGCCCTACCCGTTCCAGCATGCGCAACGCCACCTTCTGGTTCACCGGGTTGTCCTCCGCCACCAGCACCCGCACCGCCATCCCGGCGAATAGGCCCGGCGGCTTCGCTGCCGGCGCCGGCATCTCGCGCGGCGCGTTGGTCGTCGTCGCCAGCCCCTTCTGCAGTTTCTTCGCCCATGTGGCGGCCACCGTGCTCAATAGCTGCGATTGGCGCACCGGCTTCACCAGACAGGCGTCGATGCTGGTTCCCTGCATGTGCCGCACTTCGCTCCAGCGGCCTGCCGACGTGAGCATGATCAACACGGTCTCACTCAATAACGGGTCGGCTTTGATGGCTGCCGCCAGCGCCGCTCCATCCATTTCGGGCATCTGATAGTCCAGCAGCGCCACCTGGTGTGGATCCCCAGCCGCTCGTGCTTCACGCAGCGCCTGGAGCGCCTCCCATGCTCCCTCATAGCTGTCGCTCCGCATCTGCCAGTTGCTGGTCTGTTCGCGCAGTACGCGCCGGTTCACCTCGTTGTCGTCCACGATCAACACGTGCAAACCGCGAAGTTCAGCCACCGGCACCGGCTCCGCTTGCGGCTCCGTATCGAGCTGCAAAGGCAACGTGAACCAGAAAGTCGAGCCCTTGCCCAACTGGCTGGTAACTCCCACCTGGCCTCCCATCAGGTTCACCAGTTGCTTGGAAATCGCCAGCCCCAACCCCGTGCCGCCGGATTTCCGCGTGGTCGAGCCATCCACCTGGTTAAACTTCCCGAACAGCAGGTCCATCTTGTCCGCCGGAATCCCTGGCCCGGTGTCTTCCACCGAAACCCGAATTTGCGCCCTTTCGCCGTCCTGGGATTCGCAGCGCAGGCTAATCAGCACATGGCCTATCTGCGTGAACTTCACGGCATTGCCAGCCAGGTTCGTCACCACCTGACGAACGCGCCCAGCGTCTCCAATGAAATGCCGTGGCACGTCCGGCGGGTACTCCAGCACCAGGTCGAGCCTGCGGTCCTCGGTTTTCGGCGCCAGCATCTCATTGACTTCTTCGATCACCAGGCGCAGGTCGAACGGAAACGACTCGATCGACATTTTGCCGGCTTCGATCTTGGAGAAGTCCAGAATGTCGTTAATCACACTCAGCAGGCTCTCGCCCGACCGCCGAACGGTTTCCGCGTATTCGCGCTGCTCGCTTGTCAGCTCCGTATCCAGCAGCAGCCCGGTCATCCCGATCACCCCGTTCATCGGGGTGCGGATCTCGTGGCTCATGTTGGCAAGGAATTCGCTTTTTGCCCGGCTGGCCTGCTCCGCGGCTCGCTTGAGCGTCGCTTCCTGTTGCAGCTTGGTGCTGATCACCGCCGTCTGCAAGCGAACCTTGCGATGCAACACGGTCACCCAGGATAGAACGGCGAGCAGCACGGCCGTCATCGAGCCGAGCACTGCCAGCAACCGGCCGGGGGTCCACCAGGGCGCGGACCGGACGACCGCGATATCGTTGGGGTTGCGTAGCGCGAGGCTGAAGGACTTTGGGATGCGATAGGTTCGATTGCTCTCGGCCACGATCGAACACACACCGGTCACGCGGACGATGCTGCCTCGCTCAAGCGGTGGTATCCCGCCGTGATCCAGCGTGGCGCTGAACAGTTTCCCGCCCGCCTGGAGCATAACCGCGTTTTGACGGGCACGCGCGAGCTGGTCCACAACGTTCGCATCGATGCTGACCAGCTTGGAATCGTAGCCGCCTTCGAGGGCCTCATCCACGGTGATGGACGGCGGCGACGGCGCGGGTCCCCGTTTGACAACCGAGACGTGCGCATCCCACATTTCCGGGCTGAAAGAGCCGGGGTGCGCGAATCCCAGAGCGTCGACCACATCGCCGGGATGGAGATCCACGCGCGAGTGATTGACCACCTTGACGCCCGCCCCGCTATCTTGGATATACGATGGGCCGGTGGGGCTGGCCAGCGTGACCACGCCCCGAACTCGCATGCGGTGCCCCGGCGCGTCGGCAAAGGAGAAGCGCAGAAGTTCGTCGATAGGGCGCGGCCGTAGCGTGGCCGGATTCGGACTGGCCTCCACCAGGTGTACGAAGTCCGGCGAGGGCACGTAAATCTGAATGCCGACAATCTGCCGCCGGGCATTGAACCGCGACCCGCAAACCCCCTCCACGCGCACGCGGCTATCCGGCGACGGCAGGGGGCGGTGGTTTGGGTTGAGGACGAGAAGCGAATAACTCTGGTTTCCCCACTGCATGGAAACAGTGTCTTCCAGGGTGGGGTTGGGGCGCGGGGCTTCGACATTCTGCACGATGCCCTCGGTTTGCACCCAGGTGCTATCCAGCTTCCCTGAAAACAGGTCCTCGAAGGCGACCGGCGCGGGCTGCGGCAGGGGAGACGAGGAAATGCGTTCCGCCCAAGTACCGGACACGATCGGTGCGAACTGACCGGGCGCAGTGACACCCGTCACATCCACCAGATCGCCCATCTGCACCTGAAGCTCACGGAGACGCGGGATGGACACGTATGTGGGACCGGTTTGGTCCTGCACAAAGAACGTGATCGAGGCGGGATTAATGTAGGTGACCGTGGCTTGCACGTGAACGGCGATGGCGGCGGCGGCTTCTTCCGGGCTGAGGGCATGCACTTCGCCGACGGACGTGATGACCCGGTCGCGATCGGCGGCATGGGGCTGGGAGTCTCCCTGCCACAGTCGAGCGTCGGTGATATCGAGCTCTCCGCCGGCCAGTTCCGCAAAGCCGACCACGTCGACGGCCTTTCCGATTGGCAAATCGGAGTTAGGAGCCTGTACGACGCGGATGGAACCGGTAGCATCCGCAAATCGCAAACCCTCGATCACTCCGTCGGATTGGATATTGCCATGCAAGTGTAGAATGTGCTCGGCCAGCGAATCCCGACGCAGCGAGACCGCCTGCCGAACGGTCTGAACGGGAATGCTCTGGGGAGCCGGCGTGAGAACCTCAAGATCGGTGCTTCGGGGGATCCAGACTTGAACACGGGCCATCCGTCCGTAAAGGTCGCGGCTCAGATTAGCCACGGCCCGTACCCGGATGTGGGCGCCGATCTTGCCGGTAAGATTCGGCAGATCGATTGCCGCAACATAGGCCTCGAACACCGTTGCTCCAGACCCTATTCGGATCACGGCCCCACCGGAGCGGTCTTGGCGCCGGGAGCGGAAAACGCCATCTACCGCGATATAACGAAAGCCGGTTCGTCCGGCGGTAACGTCCGCGACCTGGACCGGGAGCGCGACCGGTTCGTGGTTGCCTTGCAGAAGCATGGCTTCGCTGGCAACGATGGAGGGCGCTGAGCCTCCTACGCTTACTTCGCCGATAACCTCCAACAGGTTGCCCGGTCTCAGGTCCATGTTCATGAATGGGAGAGTCAGGCGGGCAGCCCCTGTGCCGTCTTCCAGAAACACCAGGTTGGTGGTTGGATCCGAAAGAGTAACCCAGCCCTTCAGGTGGATTGGAACGCGGTGCTCCGTCACCTCGAAGGGCAATTTCGCAACCTGGTCGATTCGCTCAAGAGGAGCGCTAGTGTGGCGGCCGATGCAAGAACTGGCGCAGAGCACCGCAACCGCGGCCAGGCCGGCGCCGAGGTTTCTTGATCCTTTGTACGCCAGGCTCCGCTGGATCGGATGGTGCGCAGCATCTGGCGTCTTCAACGGCAAGCCATACGTTTTCATCAATATTCACACTTATCTCCATATCGACAGTTTTGCCTCTGGTTTCGAGACATGGTCAACAGAATGTCCATTTCGCGTCGGGGTTAGCATCAGGCGTCATCCAACCGCCTCCCGATGGCGCCTTTTTGGTTGTGGCTGTCGTAAACAGCGAACTGCATGAAAAGACTGGGATTGCCCATCCTCGATCCATTCTTCCACCTGGCGCTCAGGTCACTTCACATGTTGGCTGTCGCCGCCTCGTCAGCCCCCGGGACCTCGAGCCCCACTCCAGTTGGAGAGCCTCGCCCTTCGGCACAAACTCGGACGTTCTGTATCGCTCGTGGAAGGGGCCTATAGCCGTCCGGGAGTCTGCGATGACCGGGAGTTCGGCAACTTGTGTTTCGGCGTGAGATCTGGGTTAGTTACCATTAGAACAAAAGGCGCCGACACTTGCCGACAGAATCCATGGACATTCTGAAACAGCTTTTTGAACGTCAGTTTCGCCTTCCTGTGGAGCGAGTGCAGCCCTTGCAAGGCGGTCTGGGAGGGTCGGGGCGCAATATCCTTCGGCTCACCCATCGGGATCTGAGCGCAGTGGGTATCCTGTATGACGTGCGCGAGGAGAACGTCGCTTTCCTGGAATTCTCGCGGCACTTCCGCGGCCGTGGCCTCTCTGTGCCGAAGATCTACGGAACGGAACTGGATGCGGGCGCTTACCTGCAAGAAGACCTGGGCGACGTCACGCTGTTTCAATTTCTCTCGAAAAACAGGGTAGGAGACAACGTCGCACCCGAGGTGGTGGAAGCTTACCGTAAGGTGGTGGCGCAACTGCCGCGCTTCCAGGTTGAAGCTTCGCGGGACCTGAACTACAAAGTCTGTTATCCACGCTCCAGCTTTGACGGCCAGTCGATTGCGTGGGACTTGAATTATTTTAAGTACTACTTTCTCAAGCTGGCGGGAATTCCCTTCAACGAGCAGGAGCTGGAAAACGATTTTAGCCGCCTGGCCAGGTTTCTGCTGACCGCCAGCCGCGACTATTTTCTTTATCGCGACTTCCAGTCGCGCAACGTGATGATGCGCGACGGCCAGCCATCCTTCCTGGACTATCAGGGTGGGCGCAGAGGCGCGTTGCACTACGATATTGCTTCCCTGCTCTATGACGGCAAGGCCGACCTGCCTCCCGCCCTGCGGCAGCATCTGCTGGAGCACTACTTAGCGACTCTCGCGCAGTTCGTCGAACTGACCGAGGAAGAGTTCATGCACCATTACTACGCTTTTGTCCATGTGCGCATTATGCAGGCGCTGGGGACGTATGGGTTCCGGGGCTATTATGAGCGAAAGCCACATTTTCTGCAGAGCGTACCCTTCGCGCTGAAGAACCTGCGCTGGCTGCTCGAACACACAGAACTGCCCATCGCACTGCCCACTTTGCTGGGCACGTTTGAGCACATGATCGCATCAGAGAACCTGCGGCGCCTGATCCCACCGATAGAAGCCGCCGGCAACGAGGAAGCTGCGAATTCCGTTCCGGTACCTGCTGCGCGGGGCGCCAGCCTGGCGTTGAAGATTTTCAGCTTTTCATTTCACCGGAGCGTCCCGCTTAAGGACGAAAGCGGACATGGCGGCGGTTTCATTTTTGACGCCCGCGGGCTGCCGAATCCCGGCCGCGAAGAGCGGTTCAAGTCTCTCACCGGCAGGGACGCGACGGTAATCGATTATCTGAGCGGGCAGGCAAGCGTGTGCGAGTTTCTGACCAGCGCCACGTCGATGGTGGAGGCGAGCGTGAAGAACTATCAGGAGCGCGGCTTCCATAGCTTGATGGTGGGGTTTGGCTGCACCGGCGGCCAGCACCGCTCCGTATACCTGGCGGAGGCAATGGCCCGGCATTTCCGCGGCTGGCAGGGCCTGGACGTGGTTGTGCAGCACGTTGAAATGGAGAAGCTGGGTAAATGAAAGCGATGATTCTGGCCGCCGGGCTGGGCACGCGGTTGCGTGCGCTAACCGATGACCGGCCCAAGGCGCTGGTTGAGGTGGCCGGACGCACGCTGCTCGAGATCACGATCGCACGCCTGCGGGAATTTGGAGTGCGTGAAATCATCGTCAATGTGCACCATTTTGCCGGAATGATCGTTGAATGTCTGCGCGCGAGGAACAACTTCGGAATGCGGATCGAGATATCCGAAGAGGGCAGTTTGCTCGATACGGGCGGCGGCTTGAAAAAGGCGGCGTGGTTCTTTCGCGAGGAGGGTCCGGCGGCGGCGCCGTTCATCCTGCATAATGTCGACGTGATCAGCACCATCGATCTGCGGCGTATGCTCGAGTTCCACACGCAAAACCAGGCGCTGGCTACCCTGGCAGTGCAGCGGCGTCAGACATCCCGATATCTATTGTTCGACGGGCAAATGCAGCTTTGCGGACGGCGGCTGGTCAAAGAGCGGAAGACTGAACTGGTGAGGCCATCACCGCGGTTCGAGGAGGTGGCGTTCTCTGGGATTCATGTGATCTCGCCACGCTTCCTGGAGATGATGAGCGAAGTAGGGGCGTTCTCCATTGTGCAGACTTATCTGCGGCTGGCAGGTGCAGGAGAGAAGATTGTGGCGTATCGCGCTGACGGCGATTACTGGCGCGACCTGGGCAAGCCGGAAAGCGTTGCCAGTGCCGCCGAGGATTTGAAGAAACAGGCCATGCTTCGGGGAGGGGATACCCATTCAAAGGTGAACGGAGACTAGGCCTCGCAATGTGCTTGCGCTGGCTGTGTCCGCTCGCGCCGCGGATACGCCGGAATTGCTCATGAAGGCGAGAACTGCCCCTGAGTCCACTGATCTAACCAGGCCGAGCCAAGGGCCCGGCGCGCGCGCCATTTCGAATGTATCGCGACGTGTTCGAACGGGTGAGTGCCGCGCGTTGACGCGGCGGAATTGCGCGCTGAAGTATGATTGACATTCCATGCAAATTGGGGCTCAATCGTCGCCTGCTTCCCGGAGCTTGCCATTGCTGCTGGTGTTGTTTGCGGCAAGCGGATGTTCGGCGTTGATCTACGAAATCGTCTGGTACCAACTGCTGCAACTGGCCATAGGATCGACGGCGATCTCGCTCTCCTTTCTGCTGGCGGCTTATATGGGCGGCCTCTGCGTGGGCAGCCTGGGGTTGCCGCGCGTGTCGCCGCAATGGCATCCGCTGCGGATTTACGCGGTCATCGAGTTGGGCATCGCCGCGTTCGCCGTGCTGGCGCTGGCCGGCATCCCGCTCGCCGGCCGCATCTACATCGCCGGCGCGGAGCACGGCATGCCGGGCTTTCTGCTGCGCGCTGGGCTGGCTGCCATCTGTCTGCTGCCGCCCACCGTGCTGATGGGCGCATCGCTGCCGGCGCTGGCGCGCTGGGTGGAATCGACGCCGCGCGCCGCGTCCTGGTGGGGTGCGCTCTATGCGGCCAACACCGCTGGCGCCGTGCTGGGCTGCCTGCTGGCGGGCTTCTATCTGCTGCGGCTATACAACACGGCGACCGCCACGTGGTTTGCGGTCGCGGTCAACCTGGTGGTTGCGGCGGTCAGCTACGCGCTTTCGAAACGAGCGCCGGCGGCGATCCCGAGCGCCGCGCCGCCGCCATCCAACCTGTGGGCTCGGCGCTGGCCGGTATATGTCACCATCGCGCTTTCCGGCGCTGGCGCGCTAGGCGCCGAAGTGGTGTGGACGCGCCTGGTGGCGATGCTGCTCGGCTCCACGGTCTACGTCTTCTCCATCATCCTGGCGGTTTTCTTGATCGGCCTCGCCATCGGCAGCGGCGCGGGCGCGGCGCTGGTGCGCGGCGTGCGGCCGCAATTGGCGCTGGGCTGGTGCCAGGTGCTGCTCGCCGGCGGCATCGCCTGGACCGCCTACATGATCGCCGATTCCTTGCCATACTGGCCCATCGACCCGCTGCTGGCGTCCAGTCCGTGGCTGATCTTTCAGTTGGATATGGCGCGCTGCCTGTGGGCGATTCTGCCGCCGACGTTGCTCTGGGGCGCGAGTTTCCCGCTGGCCTGCGCGGCGGTGGCCGATGCGGGCGAAGACGCGGGCCGCGTGGTGGGCGGTGTGTATGCCGCCAATACGCTGGGCGCGATCCTCGGCGCGCTGCTGGTGAGTTTGGTGCTGGTGCCCGCCATCGGCACCCAGCAGACGGAGCGAGTGCTGCTCGGGATCTCAGCGCTCGCGGCGGTTTTCGCGCTGGCGCCGTGCGCGCGCCGCAGCCGATCGTTCGCGCTCGCCGCCGCGCTGGCGGTGTCATTGGTGGCGGCGATTTGGCTGGCCGCGGCCATCGATCCGCTGCCCGGAAAAGTGATCGCGTATGGGCGCCGTGCGGCGGTGAAATGGAACTCCTCCACGCTGCTCTACACGGCGGAAGGCATCAATTCGTCGGTCGCCATCACGCGCTGGAACGACGGCAACATCGAAGTCGACGTCAACGGCCATGTGGAGGCGACAACTGAACCCTATGACATGAAGCTCCAGCGCATGGTCGGCCATCTCCCCGCGCTGTTGCATCCGACTCCACGCACAGTGCTGGGAATCGGTTTCGGCGCCGGAGTTTCGGCCGGAACCTTCACCCGCTATCCAAGCATCGAGAAGATCACCGTCTGCGAGATCGAGCCGGTGATTCCGCCCACCTCCACGCGCTACTTCGCCCAGCAGGATTATGATGTGCTGCACAACCCGCGCACGCACATCATCTTCGACGATGCGCGCCACTATGTGCTGACTAGCCCGGAGAAATTCGACATCATCGCGTCGGATCCGCTGGATGTGTTCGTCAAAGGCACCGCCGCGCTCTACACCAAGGAGTATTTCGATGCGATCCGAAGGCGCCTCAATCCCGGCGGCTTTTTCTCGCTCTACGTTCCGCTGTATGAGAGCGACGAGCGGACAGTGCGGAGCGAGTTAGCCACCTTCTTCGCCGCGTTCCCGTACGGGACAGTGTGGGCCAACACGGTGGATGGGCGCGGCTACGACATGGTATTTCTCGGCCAGGCCGGACCGCTCGTGATCGACGTCGATCAAGTGGAAGCGCGCTTGAAACGCGACGATTACCGGCCGGTGGTGGAATCGCTTGGCGGGGTGGGCGTCTATTCCGGGGCCGACTTATTCGGCACTTATGCCGGACAAAGATCGGACTTAGGCCGCTGGACCGCAGGCGCGGAGCTGAATCGCGATCGCGATCTTCGCTTGCAATACCTGGGCGGCTGGGGCATCAATTCGCTGTTAGAAGACGTGATCTATCGCCGCATGCTGAGTTATCGTGAGATGCCGGTCGGGATCTTCACTGGCTCCGCGGAGCGGGTAAGCGCGGTGATGTTGGCGATCAGGGAGGGGCGGTGAGGCGAGGGCGAGGTCGCAGAAAAAACCGCGCAGTTCAGGCTGTCCCTGTTTCCTCCAAGAAATGGGCCTCATGCCACCTCCCATTCGTGTTTAGCGCTCGCCCACACCTACCAGCGTTGTGCCGGCCGCGCAAACGGCCTGGCGAAGGTCCTCGTCGAGCGTGGCGAGTGGCAGTCCTTCGCGAGTCGCCAAGCGGGAGGATCTGCTGAGCGAGCCAGGTTGCGGGTCGGTGTTCGACGGCGATTGGCAACCGGCGCAGCCGTTCCAGGAATACGGCCTGTGCCGACGCATCCATTCGGCCGCGGCGCTCGGCGGTGCTCAAAACACTTGCGACCTCAAAGGGCCACAATGCAGGCACGACGGCGTGAACCGTCTCCAGGGATTTGAGGACAGCTGCCGTCAACGGTGTGGATTCGCCCTCAAACGCCCAGCTCAGGGTCATGGAAGCGTCGAGGACGAAAGGGCCCGTCAATGTTTATGGCCCTCGTGGATCAGGTCCTGGATGCGCTCGCCGGGACCAAGGGAGAGATGGTATTCTTCCCGAAAGGCCAGCATACTGGCGACGGCCCGCCGTCGCTCTTCACGCTCTCCCTCGGAAAGCGCGGATACTGCGCCGCTCGCCGTCTCCAAAGCACGCTCGATGACTTCCTCGGGCGAACGGCCCACACCGCGGGCCAGCGCTGCCGCGAGCAACTCTTGCCCGTGAGGTGAGAGGTTCACCGTCATCGATACCAGTATACCCGGCGCAGCCTCGGACGGGGGCCTCCGCTACAATTGGGAGTTCGGTAGCCGTCCCTCAATTGGAAGAGCATCGCCATGCTGTCTCGCCAGGTCGACCTAACATCGATGTCCGCAACGGAGATTGCGGCTTGTGTGCGTGGGCGAGAGTTGTCGGCGAGTGAAGTAACGGACGCGTTCCTGCGGCGCATGGAATCGGTGAACGGCCGGTTGAACGCGGTGGTTGTGCCGCTGTTCGAATCGGCGCGCGCTGAGGCGGCGGCGATCGATGAGATGATCGCGGCGGGCGCGCCGGTCGGGCCGTTGGTGGGCGTTCCTATCACAGTCAAGGAGTCGTTCGACGTGCGCGGGACGCCAACCACGGCCGGCTTGACCGCGCAGAAGAACAACATCGCGACCGCGGACGCCCTTATGGTGAGCCGTCTCCGCCAGGCGGGGGCCGTGTTACTCGGAAAGACCAACGTGCCGCCCCTGCTTCTCTCCACCGAGACGGACAATCCTCTCTACGGCCGCACTAATAACCCGTGGGACTTAGAGCGCTCGCCGGGCGGATCGTCGGGCGGGGAAGCGGCCATCATTGCCGCGCGCGCTTCGGCATTAGGGCTCGGTTCCGATTTAGCCGGCAGTGTCCGCGTGCCGGCGCACGCTTGTGGTATCCACGCCCTCAGACCGACCGCGGGACGGCTGTCCATGCTCGAGCACTTCGATTGCCTGGCAGGCAATGAAGCGATACTAACTCAACCCGGTCCGATGGCGCGCTCCGTCGCCGATCTCTCTCTGGCTATGTCGGTGCTTGCCGGGCCAGATCAGTCACTCGACCACCCTAGCGTGCCCCCAGTGTCATGGAGCCATCCGCCAAATGCGGAACTAAGTAAGTTGCGCATCGCCTATTACACCGATAGCGGCATCTTCGGCCCGTCGCCGGCGATCCGGCGAGCCGTGCAACAGGCGGCGGATGCACTGGCGGCGATGGGCATCCAGGTAGAGGAGTGGCATGGTCCCAACCTGGAAGAGGCGTGGGATATCTGCGTCCGGCTGCTGGTTGCCGATGGCATGAAAGGGTCGCGGCGCGCGCTCAGAGGGAGCAAGCTGGATCGGCACACAAGGTCTCTGTTCGGTCCCTCCATACTGCCGCGCGGCTTGCTGTCGGCATGGGCTGTGTTATCGGCCACGCTTGGCCAGCGGCATATGAGTCAGGGTTTACGGCGCCTGCGAAGTGTGACGGTGGACGGGTACTTTCAACTGGTTCGACGCCGCAACGACTTTCGCAACCGCTTCTACGAGGAGTTAAATGCCCGGCAAATCGACGCCCTGATTGGTCCGGTTGATGCGGTAGTGGCAATCCCTCACGGAGCCAGTCAATACCTGGGAGATAGCCTCAGTTATACCGCCATTTATAGCCTGCTCGGCATGCCCGCGGGCGTAGTTTCGTTCAGCCGCGTGCGAGATGACGAAGCGAGCGACCGTCCCCGGTCCTTCGATCTCGCCGAACGCGCCGCAAAACAGGCGGAGCAGGGCACGGCTGGACTGCCGGTGGGAGTGCAGGTGGTAGCGCGCCATTGGCGCGAGGATGTGGCCCTGCGAGTGATGTCGGCATTGGAAGATCGCTTCCGGGACACAGCCGAATACCCGCGAGAGGCGCCGTTTAGACAAGCGGGGCGGCCAGCCTAGCCAGGTCTTCGAGCGTGTGATGTCGCTCTTTATGCGGCGTGACCGCTCCCTCTGGTCGCGGCTCCGATCGGACCCGAGACCGGAAGGGAGCGGCTTCTCAAATAGCATCGAATTACGCAGTCGTAGTGCTAACTCGAGATTGCGGTCCGTCACTTATACGCGGCGATGCCGGTAACTCGCTCGCCAATTACCAGCGCATGGATGTGATCGGTGCCTTCGTAAGTCTTGACGGTTTCCAGGTTGCATAAGTGGCGTATGACGGGGTACTCGTCGGTGATGCCGTTGGCGCCCAGCAGGTCGCGGCTCAGGCGGGCGCATTCCAGAGCCATGGCCGTGTTATTGCGTTTCAGCATGGAGACGTGGGCGGGCTCCAGCTTACCCTGGTCCTTGAGGCGGCCGGCGTGAAGGGCCAGCAATTGCGCCTTGGTGATTTCGGTGATCATCCAGGCCAGTTTTTCCTGCACCAATTGATGGGAAGCGATGGGGCGATTATCGAATTGCTTGCGCAGGATTGTGTACTGGCGGGCGGTTTCGTAGCAGTCCATTGCCGCGCCGATGACGCCCCAACCGATGCCGTAGCGCGCTTGCGTGAGGCAGGCGAGGGCGGATTTGAGTCCCCGGGCCGCGGGCAGACGGGCGGTATCGCCAACGCGGCAATCGGCCATCGAAAGGCTGGAGGTTACCGAGGCCCGCATCGACCACTTGCCGTGAATATCGCTGGTGGAGAAGCCAGGCGTGCCGCGCTCGATCAAGAAGCCGGCGACGCCTTCGGGCGTGCGCGCCCACACAACGGAGACGTCGGCAACGCCGCCGTTGGTGATCCAGGTCTTCTCTCCGTTGAGCACCCAACCGTCGCCATCGCGAGTCGCTGTGGTCCGCATGCCGGCGGGGTTCGAGCCGAAGTCGGGCTCGGTTAGCCCGAAACAGCCGATGGCGGATCCGTTTTGGAGGCGCGGCAGCCAGCGGCGCTTCTGCTCCTCGCTACCGAAGGTGAGAATGGGGTACATGACCAGCGCGCCCTGCACGGAAACGAAGCTGCGGAGGCCGGAATCGGCACGCTCGATCTCCTGCATGACCAGCCCGTACTCGACGTTGCTCATGCCCGCGCAGCCGTAGCCGTCCAGGTTGGCGCCGAGAAAGCCAAGCTCGCCCAATTCGGGGATCAGCTCGGAGGGGAAACGGGCGTCGCGGTAGCAGTCGCGGATCAGCGGCAGAATGCGCTCGTCGGCGAAGCGGCGCGCCGTCTGCCGCACCATCCGCTCTTCTTCGCTGAACAGCGAATCCACCAGAAAGTAATCCACGCCGCGAAAGGACATCGCCAGTTTTTCTCCCTCATTATTGGAACACGGGGCGGGGTAGTCGGGATTTGGAAGTCAGGAGACAGGAGTCAGCGGGTGGAAGTATAATCTTCCAATGGTCCCGGCCTGCTATCGCGAGTATCTTCCGCCTCCGGCACTCGAGCGCTGGGTGGAGTGCTTCTGGCATGTGAACAGAGATGCACCGGCGATTGAGTGGGCGGTGCCGCCGGATGGGTGTCTCGACATCATCTATAGCCGCGACCTGGGGCTGCGCGCGGTTGGCGCGATGACCGTGGAGCAGCGATTCCATTATGCCGGCCACATGGAGACGGTCGGCGTGCGTTTCCATCCGGGGATGGCGGGCGGGTTCCTGAAACTTCCGCCGGTGGTCTTGACTGACGACTCGGCGGCGCTCGAAGATGTGTGGGGATCCAGCGCGCGCCAGTTGCGGCGGCGACTGGAGGATGCGCCAACTACGGCCTGGTTGCAGGTGCTGAGGGGCGCGCTCAATCCCCCGAAACACGCGAGCGGGCCGGTGGAGCGGGCGTTGCGCTTCCTGACTGCTTCCAACGGCGCCGCCGATGTGGACTGGATGGCGCGCGAAGCCGGCCTGAGCGCGCGGCAATTCCGCCGGCGCTGCCTGGAAGAGGCCGGCCTCGGTCCCAAGCGGCTGGCGCGCGTGCTGCGCTTCCGCTACGCCAACCGCCTGGCCGCGGCAGCGCGCCGCCCGGATTGGGGCTCGATCGCCGCCGCGGCCGGCTACTTCGACCAGGCTCACCTGATCCGCGATTTCCGCGAGTTCACGGGACGCACGCCGGCGGCAACGGCCGCGGGCGCGTCATCTTTCCAGTTCCACCACTTGAGCATCTCGGGCGCCGGCGCGGCCGCGGAGGCATAGTAGACGGCGCAGCGGAAGGTGTAGAGCAGGCACCGGTCGACGTGCTGGCCCACTTCCCGGCAAATATCCGCGTAGAGCGTTTCCGGATTGCGGCCACGCAGTTCGCCGACGTCGCGAATGCCCAGCAGATAGAGGTCGGCGGCAATCGAAGGCCCGACGCCCGGGATGCGCGACAGGTTGGCAATCACGGCTTTGGGCGCCGTGCCGCGCCTGATTTGCCAAGAGGTTCTGTCGCGGAACGGCGCGGCGGCGCGGCGTTTCGTGTCCGGCAGGTTGAGGCTTGTGGCTTGATTCATGTCTCAAAACATACCGCGAGTTAGTTCGACGCGGTGGCCGTTTTTTCCAATCGGGCGCATACAGTTCCGGCTAGAATTTGTTTTATGAAGATCACCGCAGCTCTCATGACGGAGACGATCGAAGCGTGTCTGCCTTTTTGGGTGGACCGGATGGGTTTCGCGAAGACCGTGGAGGTGCCGGAGGGCGGCCGGCTGGGCTTCGTCATCCTGGTGCGCGACGGCGCGGAGCTGATGCTGCAGACGGTGGAAAGCGTTCGCAAGGATCACGCAGCGTTCGCTCCCGATGGGCCGCCGCGCGGCACCGGCCTGTTCGTCGAAGTGAGCGATTTCGCGGATGTGGTCAAGCGGCTCGCCGGCTACCCGATTGCGTTGCCGGAGCGCACCACGTTCTACGGGATGCGCGAAATCGGCGTGCTCGCGCCGGGCGGACACGTGGTGGTTTTCGCGGCGGCATTGGTAGGTCAGGAACCTGCTCCACAGGTTCCGGAGTTGGCAGGTCGGGGGCCTGCCCCACAGATCAAAGAAAAGCTGGAGGCGGCGGAACGGGCGGCCGGGCTGGTGGAAAGCGGCATGGTGGTTGGATTAGGGAGCGGCACCACGGCAGCGCTGGCGGTACGGGCGTTGGGACGGCGCGTGGCGGCGGGTCTGGACATTGTCGGCGTGCCGACATCCGAAAAGACGGCCGCGCTGGCGCGCGAACTGGGCATACGGCTTTCGGACCTGGCGGAACACGAGCGCATCGATCTCACGATTGACGGCGCCGACGAAGTGGAACGAGGCACGCTCCACCTGGTGAAGGGCCTGGGCGGCGCGCTGCTGCGGGAGAAGATCGTGGCCAGCGCTACCGCGCGGTTGGTGATCGTGGCGGACGAAAGCAAAGTGGTGGACCGGCTGCGGATTCACGAAGGCCCCATTCCGATCGAGGTGGCGATTTTCGGCTGGCAATCCACGGCCCGGCGGCTGCGCGCGATGGGCGGCGAGTTCCGCTTGCGCTTGGGAGAAGACGGGAAGCCGTTTGTTTCCGATGGTGGGCATTACATCGTGGATGCGGGATTCAGCGGCTTCCAGTCGGCCGAGGACCTGGCGCACGCGCTCGATGGGACCGTGGGCGTGATGGAGCACGGGCTGTTCCTCGGTATGGCGCAGCAGGCGATTGTCGGCGGCCCGGCCGGTGTCGAGATACTGGAGCGCCGGCCATGAAGGCAGCGGTATTGCGCCGGCCGGCCGATCGGGCGGGGTCGCCACTCGAATTGGAAGATGTGGCGATGCCGCAGCCGGGCGCGGGCGAAGTGTCGCTGCGCGTGCGAGCCTGCGGCGTGTGCCGCACGGATCTGCACATAGTGGAAGGGGAACTGGCGCCGAAGAGGCCGTCGATTGTTCCCGGGCATCAAATTGTGGGTGACGTGATGGCGCCGGCGCCGGCCGGTTTGGCGGAAGGCGCGCGCGTCGGCGTGGGCTGGCTGGGCGGCACGGATGGCTCGTGCTGGTATTGCGGGCACGGCATGGAGAACCTGTGCGATGCGCCCACTTTCACTGGCTACGACGTGAACGGCGGCTACGCCGAGTACGCCGTGGCGCGCGCGGATTTCGTGTATCCACTGCCGGAGGGGCTGAGCGATCTGGATGCGGCGCCGCTACTGTGCGCTGGCATCATCGGCTTCCGCAGCCTGCGCGTGGCCGGGGTGGAACCGGGCGAGCGGGTGGGGTTGTACGGATTCGGCGCCTCGGCGCACCTGGCAATCGCCGTGCTGCGGGCGTGGAAGTGCGAGGTCTACGTGGCGACGCGCGGGGCCGGGCATCGCGCGCTCGCGGAATCTCTGGGCGCAACCTGGGTGGGCGCCGAGCAGGACCGGCCGCCAGTGGAGCTTGACCGCGCGGTGACGTTCGCGCCCTCGGGCGACGTGGTGGTTGCGGCGCTGGCGAGCCTGCGCAAAGGTGGCGTGGTGGCGATCAACGCGATTCATCTCGATCGCATGCCGCAGTTCGATTACGACAAGCTGCTGTGGGGCGAGCGGCAGATTCGCAGCGTGGCCAACATGACGCGCGCCGATGCGCGGGATTTTCTGCACCTGGCGGCGGAGATCGGGCTGCGGCCGCGGGTCACGGTTTTCCCACTCGATCAAGCCAACCAGGCATTGCAGGCGGTGAAGCGCGACGCGATCGACGGCGCGGCGGTTATCGTGCCATGAAGCGCCGTTCGCGCCGCTGTTCCCATTCGGCGCGAACGGCCGAGAGCACGCGCGCGACGCCGGCCGCCCAATCGGGAAACAGGTCCACGTACTGCCATTCGCGCTGGATGGAGCGCGGCACGCGGCAGGCATCCAGGCGCACCGGCACCAGGAAGATTTCCTCCAGCGGAACGCGGCGCGCGCAATCGAGCGCGTAGCGGATTTCGGCTTGAAAGCCGCCGCGCCGGTCCACCGACCGCGAGGAAAAGCACGGCACGCAGAAATCCGAAGTCTCGATGGCGGCTTCCAGGGCGCGCGCCCAGTTCTGGCCGGGCAACAGTTTCTTGCTATCCATCCAAGGACTGAATCCGGCGCGTTCGAGCGCCAGGTAGAGCGCTGCGGCGGCATCGCGATCATCGATGCCGTAGGCGATGAAGATGGCCGGACGCGTGTGCGGCGCGAAACGAAAGCCGGCAACTGGATGGGGGTAGAAGGTGCCCAGCCCATCGATGTCGACCGCTTTGCCTGCGGCCAGCCCGGCGAGAACCGCGCGCGAAAATCGTTCGAGCACCGGCGAGTCAACCATGTCGGCGGGTGCCCTCTCGGTCGAACGTCACGTTTCCATTAGGCTTGACGGTGAGTTTTCCAAGGCCGGGCAAGCTGGCACCCTGGCCGCGGCGGAGGCCGGCGACGATTTCCTGCAGCAGGCGGTCGAGCGAATCGGCGGCTTGGCCGAGGCTGGTCCCCGACTGCCGCGCCATCCGTTTGGCGATATCCGACTTCTTCATCTCGTTTTGAATCTAGCAGGCGCGGCTCGCTCCGAGCCTGGGTCCGGAAGTGGTCTCCGTCGCTAAGTGATTGAGCTGAAAGCTCGAGTCATGCGCCCAACCGAGGCACCGACGGGTGTGATTTCGGATCTTAAGGTATTTTAATTAGGATTTGTGACGCCGTTGATCGTTCATGTGGTTATCATATGCACCAGACGGGGATTTCTCGTCTAACCTTTCATAAGGAGAATGGGAAGAATGAAGAAGTTGATGAGTCTGATGCTCGGCCTGGCCTTCATCGGTGGTTCGGTTGCTCTCGCTGACGACGCCGCTGCCAAGGACACCACGAAGACCGCCACGAAGGCCACCAAGGCCACCAAGGCGACCAAAGCAAAGAAGGCCACAGAAGAGAAGAAGACCACGTAGGAGAGATACCTCTCTACGCATTGCAGGGAGAGCCGCGAAGCAGCGTTTTCGCTGTCGCGGCTCTTTTTGTCTGGAACCATACATGAAGGCGTTTTAATTCGCGCTTAAGGGCTGGTTCATGTGCAGGCGGCTATCATAGACCCAGGACGAGATAACTCGTTCAACCCTTTCAAGGAGAACCGCACAAAATGAAGAGATTGATGACTCTGATGCTGGGCTTGGCATTCCTGGGCACGACCGTTGTTGTTTTCGCCGACGACGCTGCCACCACCACCACCAAGAAGACCGCCAAGACAAAGGCAACCAAGATGAAGAAGACCACGGCCGCCAAGACCACCGCGTAATCGGCAGCCAACCTGAATTCGTTTTATCCAAAAAGCCGCGAGCAGCGATGAGCTGCCCGCGGCTTTTTCAGTTGTTGAAGTCCGTCTCGCGGCGCCGCCTCCACGCGTGTAACCTTCAGTAAATTAACGACGCCCCTAGATTTTGGAACCTTTCCACGTTTCGATCAAAGCGATGAAGTTTTTTGGAGTCATAGTTTTAGCGATGCTGATCTGCGCCGGCGCAAGGGCCCAGACGCAGAGCCCGCCCGCGCGCGTGAGAGTGACGGGAACGGTCATCAGTGTAGAAGCTCAATCCGGGCGATTCGATCTCAAGTCGGACAAGGGCGATGTGACGACCGTGACCACCACCGAGAAGTCATTCGTGCGGCGTCTCGCTCCCGGTGAAACGGATGCGAAGAAGGCGGCGCCGGCCGGCCTGGCCGATATTGCGGCGGGCGACCGGGTGGTGGCCAGCGGGCAGTTCGGCGCCGATCAGAAGTCGTTCGAGGCCCACACCGTGTTGGTGATGCCCAAGGCCAGTGTGGAGGCCGTGCATGCCAAGGAAGAGGAAGACTGGCAGAAGCGGGGGACGACCGGAATCGTCACAGCCATAGACCCGGCGGCGAAGACCATCGGCATCAAGGCGGGGCGCGGCCAGTATACGGTGGAAGCGGCCGCGGCCACGGAGTTTCTGCGTTACGCCAAGGATTCGGCAAAGCTGGCCGACGCCAAACCGGGCGCACTGGGCGAGATTCGCGTGGGCGACGAACTGCATGTGCTGGGCGACAAGAACGCGGAGGGGACCGCGATCCAGGCGGAAAAAGTGGTCACCGGTTCGTTCCGGCAGATCGCGGCCACCATCGATATGGTGGATGCGGCCGGCGGAACGCTGAGGGTCAAGGATCTGGCGACGAAAAAAGGGACGATCCTGGAGCTGAAGATTACGCCCGATACGGTAATTCGCAAGCTGCCGGAGCAGATGGCGGCATTTATGGCGCGGCGTTATAATTCGACCGCCGCGGCATCCGCGGGCGGCGCGGCGCGCGGCGGAGCAGGGAACTGGCCGCAGGGGGGGCAGGGCGCAGGCCGCGGCGCTGGCGGCGGAGGGCGGGGCGACATCAAGCAGATGTTGGACCGGCTGCCGGCGGTGCAACTGGCGGATCTGAAACGCGGCGACGCCGTCATGGTTTCGACCACCGAAGGGACCGACGGCACTCACCTGACCGGCATCATGATGCTGGCTGGAGTGGAGCCGCTGTTGACCGCATCGCCCAATGCGACTCGCGACATCATGGGTGGCTGGAACCTGGGCGGCGGTGGCGAAGGCGGCGAGGGTAATTAAGGCGCGTCAGGATACGGGGTTCGATGGGCGCGGCTCTCAGCGCATCGGGGCCGCGACCGTGGGGACCGGTCGAACCGAAGCGGGCGGACGAGCGCACTGAGGGTTATCAAGGCAAGAGCTGCAGGCAGAGGAAGCATGGGCAAAACGCGACGAATTCTCTTTTTTCTTTTGGTGGCGCTGCCGGGGGCCATTACCCTTCCGGCGCAGACGGCAACCGGCGGCGTGAAGGGCGTGTTGATGGACGATTCCGGCGCCGTGATTCCGGCCACCAACGTGATCGTGTCGCGCGCGGGCTCGACCAAGACTGCGCAGACGCAGGCCGACGGCACGTTTTCCGTACCCGGCCTGCCGCCCGGCCAATATACCGTAGCGGTGACGTACCCGGGCTTCGCGGCGTTCTCGAAGGCGGTCAACGTGGGCGCTGGCGCACCGGTGCAGATGACGATCCGGCTGGCGGTGAGCGCGGAGAAACAGGAAGTCACGGTCCAGGCCGAGGCGGGACCGTCGGTGAGCGTGGAAGCCGACAACAACACCAGCGCGATCGTCATGAAGGGGGAAGACCTGGAGGCGCTGCCGGACGATCCGGACGATTTGTCGGACGCACTGCAGGCGCTGGCCGGGCCGGGCGCCGGCCCCAATGGCGGGCAGATCTACATCGACGGCTTCACCGGCGGCCAGCTTCCGCCCAAGGAATCGATCCGCGAGATCCGTATCAATCAGAATCCTTTTTCGGCGGAATTCGACCGGCTGGGTTTCGGCCGCATCGAGATCCTCACCAAGCCGGGAACCGATACGCTGCACGGCATGATTTCGTTGAACGATTCCAACGGCGTTTTCGATTCGCGAAACCCGCTGGCGGCGAATAAGCCGGACTATTCGAACCGGATGATCAGCGCCAATCTCGGGGGCAGTCTGAATAAGAAGACTTCGTTCTTCCTGGATTTCAACCGGCGCGACCTCACCGATAATTCGATCACCCACGCCACCTACGTGGATCCGGCGACCCTCGAGCAAACACCGATCGGGACGTCCGTTGTGGTGCCCTTGGCGTACACCACAATATCGCCGCGCATCGACTACCAGTTGAGCAAGAACAACACGCTGACCGTGCGATTCGAAGAACGGTTCAATTGGAAGGACAATGCCGGGCTCGGCGGCGTCAACCTGCCGCCGCCTTACAACAGCGACCTGGCCTACAATACCGCCAACAATGCGCAAAACCTGATGATCACGGAGGATGCGGTTCTGGGCCCGCACGTGGTCAACGAGACGCGGTTTCAATACTATCGCAACTACAGCGCGTCGGATGGCAACGAGGTCCCCTCGATCAACGTGGTGGACGCGTTCATCACCGGCGGCAACGGGGTGGGGAACTACCGGGACACCACCCACCACTTCGAGCTGACGAACTTCACGTTGATCTCGCATGGCACGCATCAGATCAAAGTCGGCGGCCGCGTGCGGCGCGACAGCGACCTCAACAACAATCCCAACGGTTTTAATGGTTCGTTCAGTTTCCTGGGCGGTTTGGAGCCGGTGCTGCTCCCCGGCAACACCGTGGAGACAGACGCCGATGGCAATCCGCTCACCGAGAACCTGACGTCGGTCCAACAGTACATGCGTTTCCTCTCGCTCGAGAACGCGGGGCTCACGGGGACGGAGATACAGGCGCTGGGCGGAGGCCCGTCGCGATACACGATCCAGGCCGGGTTGGCCAACGTGAGCGAGCACCGCTACGATGGCTCGCCGTTTATCCAGGACGATTGGAAGGTGAGACCCAATTTCACGCTGAGCCTGGGACTGCGCTACGAATTGCAAACGCTCGAGAGCGATCATCGCGACGTGGCGCCGCGCCTCGGCTTCGCCTGGGCACCCGGTTCGACCAAGAACGGACCGCAGAAAACCGTGATTCGCGGCGGGGCGGGCATATTCTACGACCGCGTCGGGTTGGGCGATTTCGAAAATGCGTACCTGAACAACGGGATTAACCAGCTCGAGTACACGGTGTACAACCCGACGTTCTACACCGGCAATGTTCCGCCGTCTTCGACTTTGAATTTGGGGCAGAATACGACCTACGTGGTGGACCCGAAGTTGCGCGCCGATTACAGCATGCAGGCAGCCATCGGCGTGGAGCGGCAACTGCCACGCAACACCACGGCCTCGGTATTCTTCACCAACAACCGTTCCGAGCACCTGGCGCAGACGGTGCCGATCAACTCGCCGGTGCCGGGTACCTACAACCCGCTGGAGCCGCTCAGCGCGACCAATGGCGTATTCCCATACGGCTACAACGCGGGCAACATATTCGAATACGAGTCCGGCGGCTATCTGCGGCAGAAGATGCTGATGGCGAACTTCAACACGCGTTTCAGCCGTCGCGTTTCACTGTTCGGGAATTATTCGCGGACCTATGCCAAGGATCTGCCCTCGACGCCGACCGACCCATACGACTTCGCGCTGGACTACGGGCGCTCGAACCTGGACCGGCGCAACAACTTCATCCTGGTGGGATCGGTGCTCGGCCCGAAGGGAATTCGCGTGGCGCCGTTTATCGCAGTGCGGTCGGGCCAGCCGTACGACGTGTTGGATGGGACGGACGTCTACGGCACGACGCTGATCAACGCGCGTGCGGCTTTCGCCACCGGTGCGCCGTGCGCCGGTTCTGCCGGGGTGGTTCTCGTGGGCGATGTGGTGTGCTCACCGGCGGGGAGTTTCACGACCTCGTATAACGTGGCGAATCCAACCAATCTGGTTCCGCGAAACTACCTGACGATGCCGGGCCTGGTGTCGATCAATATGCGGATATACCGGGTGTTCGGCTTCGGCGCGATACGCGGAAGCCAGGCGCAGGCGAGCGGCGGCCGCGGCGGCGGCTACGGTGGCCCCGGAGGGCCTCCGGGCGGCGGCGGGCCGGGCGCCATGCGGGGCGGCGGCGGTGGCCGCGGCATGGGCGGCATGTTCGGCGATTCGACCGAGCACCGCTTCAACCTGACGTTAGGTGTGAACTTCACCAACATCCTGAACCACTTCAATCCCGGCGGATACGAGGGTGTCGTCACATCTCCGTACTTCCTGGAAGCCACCAGCGTGAACACCGGATTCGGCGGCGGTTTCCCGGGCGGCGGCGGCATGGCCGGATCGTCGGCCAACAATCGCCGCATCGATTTCCAGACGCGACTCACGTTTTAGGGCAGCAAGAAAAGCCGAGATGACTCCCGGCTCTTGCAGCCAGACAAGCCGCGCCACGGCTGGGGGCGTGACGCTGGCCGTTTGCGATTGATCTAGGATGAAGGTGCAAGACTGCGCGTTATGCCAGGATTGAACCAACCTCTGCTGATCAACATTCTGGGTCACGCGGCCGGTGCGCTGATCTTCGCGATCTTTCTGGTTCTGCTGTACAGCGGGCGCGGCTGGAGCGGTTCGCATGGGCGGTATCTGCCGGGCCTGGCAGCGGCACTGTCGCTGCTGTGGAACCTGGGATCGCTGGTGGTGCTGACCTGGCCGGGCCTTCCCGCCCCCGTCGAAGGGGTCCTGGTGGCCGGCAGCTTCTCCATGCTCACGCTGCTTCCGGCGGTCCTGCTGCATATCTCTTTGGGAGACCGCAACCGAGGCCTGGCGATCGCAGGGTATGTGCTCGGCGCGGTGGCGTCGGCCATGCATTTCGTCGAAATACGAGGCAACGCGGCGCAATGGCACGAGGCCGCGCTGTTGGTCACCACCATCGGTTTCCTGGCGCTGACCGCTCTCGCCGCCGCCAGCGCGGCCTACAGCCGGCGCCCGGGCGGAATCCGGATTCTGACCGCCATGTGCCTGGCCTTGTTTGCCATGTCATTCGTCCACTTCGGCGTGGGCCACGCCAGCCAGGCTTGGGCCAGCGAGTTGGTGGTGCACCACGCAGGCATTCCACTGGCCCTCTTTCTGATGCTGCAAGACTACCGCTTCGTCCTGCTGGACGCCTTTATCCGCTTCCTCGCCAACGCACTGCTGGCCGCCATTCTGACGCTGCTGACGATCGCCGTCGCTTTCCGCCTGCTGCCGCTCGAGCGGCTTGCCGATCCGCTCCACGAAGCGGCGTTGCTGATCGGCGCCGGCCTGATCTTGGTATTTTTCGCCTGGCTGCGCAACCGTGTGCAGGCGTGGCTGACGGGCGTGGTGTTCCGGCAGAGCGGCGTAGCGAGTCTGGCCGGCCGCATCAAGGATTGCCCTCCGTTCACCGAGGAAGAACCTCTGATCGAATGGTCCGCCAACGCCATGGCCGAAGCCGTGCGAACGCCGCAACACGCGATCGTGGACGGTTCGGAAATCGCGAATGCGGAGAGCCTGCACGCACCGGCGCCGGCCAGCGCCATGGCGGGCGCAGCATGGCTGGGCCGGTGGGATTGGGCGGAAACGGTGGTGCCCGTGCGGCTGGGGCCGGGCAGCTCCAAGCTCATTCTGCTCGGCCGCCGCGAGGGAGGGCGCCGCTACCTCAGCGAAGATTTGCGGCTGCTGGCGCGGGCCGCCATGGAGATCTCCGAAAAGGTGGAGTCGTTGCACCGCCGGGAAATGGAGCGGCTGGTTTCGCAGGGCGAGCTGCGCGCCTTGCAGTCGCAAATCAATCCGCATTTTCTGTTCAACGCGCTGAATGCCGTTTACGGAACCATACCGCGCGAAGCCGCGCGCGCTCGCCGCATGGTGCTCAACCTGGCGGAGATCTTCCGCTACTTCCTGCAATCGGAGAAGACCTTCGTGACGCTGGCGCAGGAAATGCAGATCGTGCGCGCTTATCTCGAGGTGGAGCAATCGCGCCTGGGCAGCCGGCTGAAGGTGGAAATCGACGTGGACGAGGCGCTGCTCGATGTCTCCATCCCCGCGCTGTCGGTCGAGCCGTTGGTGGAAAACGCGATCCGCCACGGCGTAGCCCTCAGCGCCGAGCCCGGTTACGTTCGGATCCGCGGCGAAATGCGCGAGGGGCAGATGCGCATCCTGGTGGAAAACAGCTCCTCCGGCGACGCCGCCGGAAGTCCGGGAGCGGGCGTGGCTCTCGACAATCTGCGGCGCAGGCTCGAAATCTGCTACGGCACCGGTGCCGGGCTGCGTCTCGCATTTAATCCTGGCACGGCGGCGGCTGAGCTTTCCATCCCGGCGACAACTCATGTAAGAATTGTTTCGTAGGGGCCCGTCATGGTAGGCCTGTCTTGAAATGACCGGTGGATCGGCGTTGACCGCTCCCTATGGTCGCGGCTCCGACACATTTCGCGGCTCCGATGCATTCCACAATGCCACTGAGAACGCTGATCGTCGATGACGAACCGATCGCTCGCCAGGTGCTGCGCGAAGAATTGGAGTTGATCGATGGCGTGGCGGTGATTGGCGAAGCCGACAACGGCGCCAAGGCGCTCGACCAGATTGCCAGGCACAGGCCCGACCTGGTGCTGCTCGATCTGCAAATGCCCGCCATGAGCGGGTTCGAAGTGGTGAGCGGGATCCGGCGCGGGTCGCACATGCCGGTGATCGTGATTGTCACGGCATATGACAGTTACGCGATCCAGGCGTTCGAGGCCGGGGCCATCGACTACCTGCTCAAGCCGGTGGGGCAGGAGCGATTGCGGCAGGCCGTCGAGCGGGCCGCGCGCGTCGGCGGCCGGCAAGCGGTGGAACGGCTGGCGCAGCTTCAGGAAATCGCCGCGCCGGGAACGGGGCCGCGTCCGCGGAAGATCGTCGGCAAGGTCGGCGAGGAGTATTTTCTGCTCGATGCGGCCGAGATCCTGGCGTTTCAGGCCGAAGGCGACCTGGTGTGGATCGCCACCGCCCGCAAAAAGTATCTCGCCACCGAAACGCTGAAGGTGATCGAACGGCGGCTGGGCCCCTGCGGATTCCAGCGCATCCATCGCAACGCGCTGATCAACGTGGATCACATCCGCAAGATGAGCGCGCTGAGCAGCCAGCGCTGGCTGATCACGCTAAGCAACGACCAGCAGTTCGTGGCCAGCAAACGGCGGGCCCACGGGCTGCGGCAGTTGCTGAGCGAATGAGGCGGACGACGGGCTTTGCCCATGCGAGGGCACGCGGTGCGGCCGTTTCCGATTTGGCGACCCCGCGACCAGATGCCTCTTGACCGCAGGCGTCCGGTTTCCGATAGGCCCGTGTATCGTCCGCGGTCCTCGTCAGAGCTCAGTCATTCGCGCTGCTTTCTAACCCACGGTTGACCTGTCTTCTCACGTTCTGCGTACCAACCCAAGGGCAGATCCGCCAGCTCCCTCAGACTGGGGTCACTATCTATCGGATGATGGAGGCAAACAGCGACACCACCGCTGTCAGACATGCTGTCACCAAGGAACTGCCATGCGCCGTCATCGGCGTCGTGCGAGACGAATGTGATCGGCTCGATTCCGCGGTCGACCGCCTTGGAAAGAAAGGCCTGGGCGTGTGGCGAGTCCTGGAACCGCCAATTGAAAAGACTGCTCTTGGGGTCTGTTGAAGCCCAAAAATCGTCCTCGACCCTAGTGGAAGGGGCTCCGCATTGCATCAGGGGCTGTTCGAACGCCACGTCAAAGCCGGATTCTCCCGGGAACCTATTCTCTCTGTCGGGATACACAGCTTGAATGACAGGGAAATCAGCACCGTCGTAATACCAGACAGCCCAGTTCATCAAGTGACGTATCCACCTTTGTCCGACGGGCCGGAACTCGCAATCGACCTGCCCGACCAAGCCATTGTGGCGCCCAACGGTCAGTTCGACACCTGATCGCAGCAGCGTCGCCGCCTCGTTGAGGGCGAAATGCGCGGTTTCGGGAGGCAGCCCGACGGTGATGATCTCGGGCTTCCCGCAGGTGTCGAAAACACCGATGGAATAAGACCACCCGTAACCGCCGTGGGCGCGCGCGACGTGCACTATTGAGCAGCCATACTCTTCGACGCTGCTAATTGTGAATTCGTCCTGCTCGCACAAATCGGTCGCCCTGAACTTCCGGGTGCGTGCTGTGTCGAAATTTCGATTCGTTGCAGGCATTGTTCCCACGTTATCTCAATAGCAGGGGCCAGTGAAGTGCGCTCCGCAGCGTCGAGCATTGCACCAAGACCAGGGCAGATCCGGTATGCGGCCTTTCCGGAAAGCAGCCTTTGGCGATCGGCCGCCGTCACTTGGCCGTGCGGCGCCTGCCCGGAGAACCAATCTACGGCCGAGTCCTGCGGTGACCAAGTCCGCCTGCCGCCCAAACTAGCCCGCTTGCCGATCTTGCCCGCCCGCTGATCGAATTATCCTAGGGTACTCCCAATTCGCCCGCAGACAATAGACATAGATGATGAGATACGCGAGGGTTATTCTCACTTTGCTGGGCCTGGGATGCTGCGCCGGCCTTTCGCTCCATGCGCAGGCGGGCAGCGGCAGTTCCGGGACTGTCCGGGGTACGGTTCTCGATCCTTCCGGCGCCTCGGTCAAGGGTGCGGTGGTGGAGATTCAGAACCCGGTGTCGCATTACGACCGCAGCGCGGCGACCGATGCGCAGGGTGTCTTCCAATTCGATAACGTCCCGTTCAACAACTATCACTTGTCTGCCAGCGCGTCCGGCTTCCAGGTCGGCACCCAGGACGTCAATGTGCGGACAGTGGTGCCCACGGAGCTGAAGATCAACCTGCAGCTCGGCGAATCCAAAGTCACGGTGGATGTGGAAGGTTCGGCGGATCTGCTGGAGACCGTCCCGACCACGCATACCGATGTCGATCGCGCGCTGTTTGACAGGCTGCCGCTCGACAGCCAATCCTCCTCGCTCAGCTCGCTGGTGACGGCGAGCGTTCCCGGCGTGGCCGCCGATTCCGACGGGCTGTTTCACGGGCTGGGCGATCACGCCTCGAACTCATTTTCGGTGGACGACCAGCCGATTACCGACCAGCAGAGCAAGGTCTTCTCGAATCAGATTCCGCTCGATTCGGTGGCGTCGATGGAAGTGATCGAAGGCGCGCCGCCGGCCGAATACGGCGACAAGACTAGCCTGGTGATCGTGGTGACTACGCGCTCCGGGCTGGGCATCAAGCAGCCGCATGGCGAAGTGGACGCCACCTACGGCAGCTTCGGCACCGGCGGCGGCAGCTTCAACCTCGCGTATGGCGGCGACTGGTGGGGCAATTTCATCGCTGCCAGTGGTCTTCAGAGCGGCCGGTTTCTGGATGGGCCGGAGCTCGCCGTCATGCACGACCACGGCAACGAGGAGAATTTCTTCGATCGGGTAGACCTCAAGCCCGCCGACTCGGACACACTCAATATCAATTTCGGCTTCACCCGCTCGTGGTTTCAGACACCCAATTCGTTCGACGCCCAGAACGCCACCGCGTGGAACGGGCTGGTGGCGGATAACGGAGGCTTGGGCCCCAATGGCGTTCCGGTAGGTTCGACCGACCAGCGTGCCCAGATCCGCACGTTCAACGTGGCGCCGGCCTGGACGCGCCTGCTGAATGCGCACACCGTGCTCACGTTCGGCGGTTTCGTGCGGCAGGATCAATTCAACTATTACCCGAGCGGCAATCCTTTCGCCGATCTGATCCCGGATTTGCAGACAGAAACCATCGGGCAGAATCGCCGGCTGACCAATCTCGGCGCGCGCACCAGCGTGTCCTACGTCAGAGGCGTCCACAACATCAAGGCCGGCGTCACGTATCAGGACACCATCATCACCGAGAAAGACGCGCTGGGGCTGGTCGATCCCGCCACCAACGCGGTTTGCCTGAACGCCGATGGTAGTCCGGACACTCTCGCTTCGCTCACCAATCCGTCGCAATGCGCCGGCGCATTGCAGGCGAATCCCGCATTCAACCCCCTGCTCGGCTGTTACGATCTCACGCGAATAGGGCCGTTGCCGGCCTCCGACGGTTGCCCGAACTCGACGAGCGGTGTGTACCACTATTACGGGCACGCCAACATTCGCGAGGTGGCCATGTTCTTGCAGGACAGTATCACGGTCAAGAACTGGTCGTTCAATGTCGGGTTCCGCGAGGATGTTTACGACGGCATCACCAGCGCCAGCCAGCCGGAGCCACGGCTGGGGATTGCATACAATATCAAACCGACCGGAACGGTGCTGCGGATTTCCTATTCCCGCTCGCTCGAAACGCCTTTCAACGAGAACCTGGTGCTTTCCAGCCTGGGATGCAACGATCCGGTGATCCACGCCATCATGTCGGAGGTAGGACCTTGCGAGACCGCGCCTCTCGCTCCGGGATGGCGCAATGAGTTTCACGCCGGTTTGCAGCAGGCCTTCGGGAAATACCTGGTGGTGGATGGCGAGTACATCTGGAAGTACACCCACGGTGCTTACGACTTCAGCGTGTTAGGCAACTCGCCGATCACCTTTCCCATCGAGTGGGACCGCTCCAAGATTCCCGGCTATGCGGTCCGCGCCAGCATGCCCAATTACCACGGGCTGACCGCGTACGTGGTGTTCTCCCATGTGGCGGCGCGTTTCTTCACCCCTCAGATCAGCGGCATTGGCGCCACGCCTGGCGGGGCCACGGTGTTCCGCATCGACCACGACGAGAACTTCAATCAGACTACACACATGCAATACCAGCCATGGAAAAAAGGCCCGTGGTACAGCTTCAACTGGCGGTATGACAGCGGCCTGGTGGCTGGCCCGGTGCCGTGTGCTGGCGGCAGTTGCGCGAATGGGCCGGACGGGACGGATTCCATTGTCGATGTTTCCAACCTGACGCCGGACCAGCAGTTCGAAGCGGGGCTCTATTGCGGCGGCGTGCATGCCACCGCGACCATGCCGATCAGCGCCAACGGCCTGTGCCCTGCGTCGCAATATGGGTCCGCGCTGCTCAAGATCCCGGCCGCCGGTACCGAGAATGACGACTTGAACCCGCCGCGCATTGCGCCGCGTAATTTGTTCGACGTTGCCATCGGCCACGATAACCTCTTCGGCGGCGATCGATACAAGTGGAGCGCGCGGTTGACGGTGGTCAATCTGACCAACAAGGAAGCGCTGTACAATTTCCTCTCGACCTTCAGCGGAACTCACTACGTCAGCCCGCGCGCCATTACAGCGACGCTGGGATTCCACTTTTAGACGAGGGGGTTTTGACTTGAAGCGATGACCGCTCCCTATGGTCGCGGCTCTGAATGCTGCGCCACGCCCACGGCATCGGAGCCGCGACCATAGGGAGCGGTCGTTGCCGATTATCTATGGCCCCGCTTCCATTCGGCCAGTAACACGCCAACTATCAGCAGACATGCCATCGATGCGGAGGCGATCCGTGCGACGAGCATCTCAGTGCCTCCGTCGTAGGTGAGGCGGATGGTGCAATCGCCTTCGCAGCGCGGGCGAATCGCGAGCAAACCGATCGCATCCCGTATTACTTCCCGTGGCTGGCCGCCGACGGTGGCATGCCATCCCTTCGTATAAGTCAGTTGCACGGATACGAGTTGCTCTTTGGTAAGCAGCGCTTGTATGACTGCTTCGTGCCGGTTCCGCCAATCCATCGTGGCGGCGGGAAGGGATGGGTCGTCCAGCGCCGCCAGGTACGGCAGAAGCGGCGCCACATCCAGGCCGTGGATCGGCGTGCGGCGCGGGAGAGCGGCTTCCGGAATCACGTGCGCCAGACCGCCGGTTCGATGAGGAACTTCCAGGATTTCGTTATCGCCCTCGCTCCACAGGCGGCGCAGCGCGCCGTCGAATTTCCGCGGGTGGATGTAAGAGTGATACACCTCCGTGCTGGCCGGGCCATCCATCGCGATGGCTCCGACGCCGAAAGCTTTCAGCCAGATCAGCGAGTAATACGCGGGCCGATCGCCTGCGTTCTGGTCCGAGTAGAGCGTGTACATGGCAACCTGGCTTTCGAAATTGGGCGGGCTCTGGTCGCAGCAGCCGGCGAGCTGCGGCAGGTCCGTGAAGGTGTTCAGCCACAGAGACATGGAGCCCGGGGCGAAGACCCGCGCGAACGGCCCGTTGCGCTCGAGCCAATCCGCAACGCGGTACTCGATGGTCTGGCGGATCTCGATCGGATGGATCAATTGCCTGCCGTACCGGCTGTAGTTCCAGACTTGTGCGCACACCAGCAGGCAGGCCACGCCGGCAACAACTCGAACCCAGTATCGCGGCAACCGGGACAATGCGGGCCACAGCGCGAACACCGCGAGAATAATGACGGCTAACTCGAATAAGAGATGAAAGCGGTGCGGCTGCGGGAGAAGATACTTCCCATGGGAGGCGGCGACGATGACCACACCCGAAATCAGAGTCAACAGCGCGGTGAATCGGATCAGCCAGGATGCTCTTGCGCGCAGTAACACGAATCGCAACGCCCAGCAAGCGACCGCCAGCATCGAAGCCCACTCCAACTGCTGCAAGCCGATTCCATACGCTCCGGCCGCGTGCTGCGAATTAGAGAGAACCACGCGAATCGTCGAAGGCGGGCACCACGGCGAAGCGATCGCGTAACCCGCGATTCCAACCAGCGCCACTAACCCGGCCGCGCGGAGTAAGCCGGGTCGCTGCTTGGACAAGATCCACGCGGCCATCACCATGGTCAAATCCACCGAGCCCGGCCAGTTCGTCAGGACGACAGCGATCGATGCCAAAACCGCCAACACAAAGCGGGATGGCCGTCGGCTGGTGAAGGCGAGTTCCAGAGCCAGGATAGCCAATGGGATGATTGCCAGGGCGGCTATGTGTGGCGCCTCGCCATAGTGGACCAGGCATTGCAGCCGGCGGGCGTGCAGCAGGCCGCCGATATCGGCGCGGATTTCCGGCAGCAGCGCCGCGGATGGGGAGAACAGCGAGTACAGCAGCGCTGCCGCAAAGCTGGGTGCCGTGCGGCCGGTGGATTTCGCGAGAAACCAGAAGAGCGCAACCGGCCCCAGGCAATAGAAAAAGGCCGTGACCGCGTGGTAGGCCAGCGCCGGCGAAATGCGCGCGGTAACCGACGCCAATGCCACCAGTGCGTGCAGCAGCGGGGGATACGTGTCCACGAATGGCATGCCGCCATACCAAAGCGGGCACCAGGAGAGGTCCCCCGGGTGGTCGCGCATGTAGCGTGCCAGGGCGATGAAGACGCCTTCCACCGAGCTCATCTGATCCAGGTACTCGATGCGGAATAGCGGCGCGCAAATCAGCGCGTTCAAGCCAAACAGAACGAGCGACGGAATCAGCCAGCGCCAGGAGTGGCGATGCGCGGTGTCGATTGGTTGGGCGGGGCGGGGCATGAAGCAAGGATCGAGTGTAGCGCACTGCCGGCCCGGCGCGGCGCCCACGCGGCTGGTGACGTCTGGTTTCGGCAACATCTGCGTATCGTATGCAGATCTTACACCGCGTCCCGGATCATGCGGTTGGCGCAAGTGAGTGAACCATAAGGAGAAGACGGCATCGATGTTATCCTCGGCACACTGGAAGCCAAGATGCTTTAACAACGCCCGAGGAGAACTTTAGAATGCGCAAAACACTGGTAGCCATTTTGGCGGTTGCGGGTTCCATGAGTGCCGTGGCTTTCGCTGCGGACAGAGAAGTCAAGGTTGACGACAGGCTGGACGCTTCGGCCGACGCGCTGACCGATATGATGAGGGCTGCCGATAAAGGTATCCCCCAGGATTTGATCGATAAGGCGAAGTGCGTGGTTGTCATACCAGGCATGAAAAAGGCCGGATTCATTTTCGGCGCGAAGTATGGCCGCGGGTTCGCGGTATGCCGCGAGCACGGCGGTATCGGTTGGACCGCGCCTGCCTCGATGCGGGTTGAAGGTGGCAGCGTTGGATTCCAGATCGGCCTTTCGGATACCGATGTTGTATTGCTGGTGATGAACGATGGCGGCATGAGGCACCTGCTGAGCGACAAGTTCACGCTCGGTGGAGAAGCAACCGCGGCGGCGGGCCCGGTGGGCCGCGACCTGGCGGCTGAAACGGACGCCATGATGAGCGCGGAAATGCTGTCGTATTCCCGGTCTCACGGGCTGTTCGCGGGCATCTCGCTGGAAGGCGCGACGCTCCGTCCGGACGAAGATAGCAACCGCGAACTCTATGGCCGCGACGTAACGAACCGTGAAATTCTGACTGGCGAAATCAAAACTCCCGCGGTTGCGGGCAGGTTTGAACACGCGCTGAATCGCGACTCAGCCGAACGCAACTAATAGGTGCAGCTTGGTAGGGGCCGGGCATTCCCGGCCCAGAGGTAGGACGGACGATCGGGTTTGTGTCGTCAGTCATTTTCGTGTTCTTGCCGAGCGATGACAGACCACGAAAGGCGATGGTCCGTCCCACCTTTCACTCCGGAGGCGCGCTGGGGTGAGACCGCAGTGAACGGGCGATGAGGCCCAGGCCGCCCACCAGCAGCACCAGCATGATAATGGTGTGGATCAGGCTGGTCGGCTGGAAGTAAATGTGCATGTTGGCAATCACGCCGGCAAAAATGAAAACCGCGCCGCCGGCCGTCAGCAGCCAGCCTATGATGCTGCGGCCGTTCCAGAACAACAGCCCGATGCCAAACAGCAGGGGAATGAGCGTGATGCCAAACGAGTTTCCGCCGTAGAAACTCCAATAGGAACCGACCACGGTCACCCGATCGGCGAGAAAATACGCGCCGGCGCACGCCATGATGAAACCCATCACAAAGTGGCCGAGCCCACCGGCGGTTCCACCCACGTCGCTGAAACGACGATCTTCCATGAGCCGAGGATAACAGAAGTGCAGGCCGGCGATTGGCGCACGCAATGGCCGGGATGCGGCGCTTCAGTTCTCCATCTTTTCGGCTTCCTCCAATGAAATGGGGGCTTGCTTCTGGATGTCGATGGCGAACTTCAGTTGCCGTTCGATCGGATGGAAGGCGTTGACCAGCGGCATGGTAACGTCCACCAGCTCGGCCGACTGGTATCTCGCGAGCGCCTCTTTGTCCCACTTGGAAACAACCGCGCTGACTCCAGCGGCTTTGGCGATCTCGGGTATCTTGTCCTGAATGTTCTTCAGAATGTCGTCGACCGGCGCTGTGCTGAAGCCCTGCTTGTGCAGCAGGGTTTGTTGGGCTTTACCCTGCGCCTCCAACTCCGCGACCCGTTTCTGATTTCCCGCAGCCTTGGCCGCGTCATACTCGGCCCTCATGGCCGCCTGTTGTTTTCCGGCGGTGGCTTGCCAGGCTTCGGATCTGCCGAATGCCACCGCGATAGCGCGCGAATCGTATACACCGATTCGCACCTTCGCGCCGAGTGGGTTCGCGGGCGCCTGAGCCAGCGCGGAAGCTGCGCACATCGAAAAACAAGCCGCGGATATGATGATTTCGATTGCTTTCATTGCAGGATCTCCTTTACGCCCCAATGACGGCGCATGGAGCTCGACCGCGCGGCAGGGTAACACCTGTTGCCACAACCATCTTGTCAAATCGTTGCTCCGAATGGAAGTACCGAATGCCGCGCGGCGGGGTTCTGCTAACCTGAAGCCATACCTGCCATGGGCATTGCCCGCAAACCGGAAGTGATGAGTCCGGCCGGATACTGGCCGCAAATGGAAGCCGCCCTCGATGCCGGCGCCGATGCGGTGTACTTCGGCCTGCGGCATTTCACGGCGCGCGCCAAGGTGGGCTTCGCCCTGGGCGAATTGCCGGATGCGATGGCTGCGCTGCACCGCCGCGGCGCGCGCGGCTTCGTGACGTTCAACACGCTGGTCTTCGATCACGAGCTGCGGGAAGCGGCGCGAGCCTTGGCGGCGATTGCCGAAGCCGGCGCCGACGCCATCATCGTGCAGGACCTGGGAATTCTCAAGCTGGCGCGGGCCATTGCGCCCGACCTCGAACTTCACGCCAGCACGCAGATGAGCGTCACCAGCGCCGCGGGCGTCCGCCTGGCCGAGAGCCTGGGCGCGCGGCGTGTCACCCTGGCGCGCGAGCTTTGTCTCGCCGAGGTGCGCGCCATTCGAGCGGAAACAAACTGCGAGCTGGAGATCTTCGTTCACGGCGCGCTGTGCGTGGCTTACTCCGGGCAGTGTTTTTCGAGCGAGGCCTGGGGCGGCCGCAGCGCCAACCGCGGCCAGTGCGCGCAGGCTTGCCGATTGCCATACGAGCTTGTGGTGGACGGCAAAGTGAAGCCGCTGGGCGATGCCCGCTACCTGCTGTCGCCGGGCGATCTGATCGCGCTGCGGCAGATACCGAAAATCGTCGGAATCGGCATCGCCGCGTTGAAGATCGAGGGCCGCTATAAGGACGCCGATTATGTGGCGCTGGCGACGCGCGCTTACCGGCAGGCGGTGGACGCCGCGTGGGAAGGCCGCGAGGCCAGTATTGACGCGCGGCGGGAACTCGATCTGGAGCAGGTTTACTCGCGAGGCTCGGCCCCGCACTTCTTGAACGGCACGGATCATCAGGCCGTGGTGCGTGGGCGCGCGCCGCGCCACCGCGGCGTCCGGATGGGCAGTGTGACCGCGGTTTCGGAAACCGGAGTGACTATCGAGCCCGCCGAAGCGCACCGGTTGGCGCCGCTCAAACCCGGCGATGGAGTGGTATTCGACGCGGCCGATTGGCGCAGCCCGGAAGAGCCGGAGGAGGGCGGACGCATCTTCGAGGTGCTGCCGCGCGGCGGCTCGATCGAGCTGCGTTTCGCCAACCGCGCGCTGGACCGCGCCCGCATACGGCGCGGCGATCTGGTGTGGCGGACCAACGATCCGGAGCTCGAAAAGCGCATCCGCGCGCTTCCCGCCGAACGGCTGCCGGTCGATGTGCGCGTCACCGCGCGGGAGGGCGCGCCGCTGGTTGCTGTGTGGGAAGCGGGCGGGGTTCAGGTGACGGCGGAGTCCGCTGGGCCGCTCGGCTGCGCGCGCAACCGGGCGCTCGATCGGGATCTGCTGCGCGAACAGTTCTCACGGCTCGGCAACACGCCGTACCGGCTCGACCGGCTGGAACTGGCGGTGGAAGGCGCACCGTTTGCGCCGGCGTCGCTGCTCAACCAGGTGCGGCGCGATGCGGTGGAGCGCTTGGAAGCGGCGTTGGCAGCTCCGCGGCGGACTGAGATACACGATCCGATGGTGACGCTGGATGAAATCGTGAGCGGTGGGGTTGGCGGGCGGAAGCGCCTGCCCCACTTCATCGCCACCAAAGTGGGGCAGGCGCTTCCGCCTGCCAACTGGACGGAGTCCAGCTTGCATCTGCTGGTGCGCACGCCGGAGCAACTCGCCGCCGCCATCGAGTTTCGACCGGCCAGCATTACTCTCGATTATCTCGATCTCTATGGGCTCAAGCCCTCGCTCGAACGGGTGCGGGCGGCCGGCTTAAGCCCGCGTGTGGCCAGCCCGCGCATTTTGAAGCCCGGTGAGGAGCGGGTGGTCGATTTCCTGCTGAGTTGCGATTGCCCGATTCTGCTGCGTTCGGCCGGCCTGCTCGACACGCTGCGGAGCCGGACTCACGGCGCGCTGGCCGGTGATTTCAGCCTCAACGCCGCCAACTCGATCACCGCGGCGGAGTTGCTCGCGCTGGGCCTGGATTCGCTCACCCCCACGCACGACTTGAATGCGGCACAAGTGGCGGACCTGGCGCGGGCGGCGGGCGCGCACCGCATAGAAACGGTGGCGTTCCATCACTTGCCGGTCTTCCACACCGAGCACTGCGTGTTCTGCCGGTTTCTTTCGACCGGTTCGAGCTACCGGGATTGCGGCCGGCCTTGCGACGAGCACCGTCTTGCACTGCGCGATTCGAGCGGCCGCGCGCATCCCGTAATGGCCGACGTCGGCTGCCGCAATACGGTCTTTGGGGCCGAGGCGCAGCAGGCGTCCGCGCACCTGGAAGGCTGGCTGGCGGCGGGCATTTGTCACTTTCGATTGGAATTCGCGCATGAATCGGCGGCTCAGGTGGTTGCGGTGTCGAAGGCTTTCGCGGAGGCGCTGGCGGGGAATCTCGATTTCGCCGAACTGGAGCGCAGACTCAGCCGCATCTCGCCCGGCGGCATCACCGAAGGCAGCCTCTTCGTGCCGGCGAACTATCTTGAGCTGCCGGTGCTCCAGTAGATCAAGCAAGCAGGAAGAAAAGCCGAGATGAATCTCGGCTCAGCAGGCCTGACGGCCCGCGCCACGACGGCTCCGCATGCGATAACTGCGCCACGACGGCTCAGCATTCGACAACTGTGGCACGCCGGCTCAGCATTCGGCATCCAGTGCCACGGCTAAGGCAGTGCTGCGCTTAGCGGCGGACAGCTACCGGAACGGTGCCGGTGGCTTCGACCACGGCTTCCTCGATCGCTCGAGCTACCAGCGCCGGCGCCTGCGCGCCGTCCACGGTGTGAACGCGCGCGTATCCGTACCAGTCGAGAATAGGGCCGGTGAGCTGGCTATAGGCATGCAGCCGGTCGCGGATGACGGATTCCTGATCGTCCTCGCGGGTGAGCAGGCCAGATCCATCGTCGTCACAATAACCCGCGATGCGCGGTGGCTGCGATTGCAGGTTGTAAATCTTCAGGCACTTGGGGCACTGGCGGCGGGCGGTCAAACGCGCCACCAAAGCGCTGTCCGGTACGTCGAGATGGATGACTACCGGTTCCGGCAGGCCGCGGTCGGCCAACACCTTCGCGAAGTTCTGCGCCTGCGGCACCGTGCGCGGGTAACCATCCAGCAGGAAGCCTCTGGCACAGTCGGGCCGCGATATGCGGCTGGCCACGATGCCGTTGACAATGTCATCGCCCACCAGGCCGCCGGCCTGCATGATGGCGCTGGCCTGCTTGCCCAATTCCGTTCCGGCCTTGCATTCGGCACGGAACATTTCACCAGTGGAGATGGCGGGAATGCGGAATTTCTCAGCAAGCGAAGTCGCTTGCGTACCTTTACCACAGCCCGGCGGTCCAAAAAGCAGCAGAATCACGACAGCCTCCTGAACCCGAGTTTAACATAATTGGACCTGAAACTACCGATCATGGTCTGCGGAACGCGGTTTGCGGGCTGCGATCGCGTCCGTGGTCAGCTCCTGGACAAGATCACTGCGCGTCCACGGGATTCCAGCCGTCGGCGCCGCTGAGGAAAACTTCGGGGCTGAACGCGCGGGCTTCGGCGGCGGTGAGCGGCTTCGCCCACTTCACGCGGCCGGACGCGGCTCCGCCGGGACCATCGGACGAGTATTCGGCAAACCATGCAGTCTGTTCGGCGGCCTCGTTGCCCCAGTTGTTCCAACCTTCCGGCCGGATGTGGCCGCCCATCCAGCATTCCAGATACACCACGCGCGAGTAGTTGCGCCACGGGCGGCCCAGGAAAACGTCGTGCACTTGGCCGTCGGCGGTCAGTCGGCAATGGGCAAAAACGAAGCCCTGCGCGCCATCGGGCATGGTGCGACTTTGGGCGGCCACGTAGCCGGCGCCGCGGCTATGGATCTCGCAATGTTCGAACACCGCGGCGGCGTTGCCGAAGATGAAATCGACGTGCCCGGCGATGTAGCTATCGACGTAATATTGCCGGCCGCTGGCGGCGTAGACGGTGTCCTGCATTCCCAGAAACCGGCAACTGCGGAACCGGGCGCGGTCGGAGTGAACCGAAATCGCCACTGCTTGCGTGCCGGTGCCGTAGGAGTTTTCGAAGGTGATGTTCCGCGCTTCGAACTCATCCGCGTTGATGTCGACGGTAGCGCTGAAAAATGTGCCGCCGGCGTCCTTGGCGCCCAGGCCGAAAGTGATGACGGTCGACTGCGCATCCTGGCCGAGGAAGGTGACGCGCGGCCGGTCGTGCGGCACGCGCACGCGCTCATGATAGATGCCGGGGCGGATATCGATGATCAACCGCGCCGCGGTCGGAGCCAGCACCCGGTCGAATGCGTGATCCACGGCGTTCTGCACGGTGGGGTAATCGCCGCTGCCGTCCTGTGCCACGACCACGTGGATTGGCGCCGGCGTTGCCGCGTGAAGACAAGCCAGGGTGGCGAAGGTCAAGATCGAGATCTTCATGGGGTAGGCCTCGTTATGTAATGAGCGTGACCGCTCCCTTTGGTCGCGGCTCCGATAGCGTTCGGGCGTGCGGCGGCGGTTCCTTACAGGCACTTATTATCGCGCACCTCGCGAATTCGCTTGTAAGAATCACCCGCCACAGGCGACTATCTGAAGTGTGGGAATGCCGAGCCAGGACGAGCAGTATCACCAGGCGGCGGCCGAATATGGCGCGGCGCTCGAACGGCTGGCGCGCGCGTACGAATTCGATGCGGACCGGCGGCGCGATTTGTTGCAGGAGGTCCATCTGGCACTTTGGCGCAGCTTCGCGCTGTTTGACGGCCGCTGCTCAATGCGCACCTGGGTCTACCGCGTGGCGCACAATACGGCGGTGAGCTACGGGATTGGGCGGCGGCGCTCCGGCGACCGCAACCTGGTCAGCCTGGAAGAGGTCGAACTAACGCTGGGCGACCGCGACGGGGACGAAGCGGCTGGACGCAGCCAGGTGCTGGAGCGGCTGACGGAGATGATTCAAAGTTTGAAGCCGCTCGACCGCCAGGTGATTCTCTCGTACCTGGAAGGGATGGACGCCGCCCAAATCGGCGAAATCACCGGCCTCGCGGCGGGCAACGTGGCCACCAAGATCCATCGCATCAAGACCGTGCTTGCCCGGCGGTTCTCGCAGGGGGCCAAACATGCCTGATCAAATTCCGCAGGACGAACTTTGCAACACGTGGCAAACTCAGCCAATGGAGCATAGCGCTATGTCACTCGAAGAAATCCGGCGCAGAGCCGGCAAGTTTCAAAGCCGCATCTGGTGGCGCAACGCGCGCGAATACGCAGGCGTCGTTGTCGTCGCGATCGTGTTCGGGCTATACATGAAGTGGTTTCCGAATCCGACTATGCGCGCGGGCTCGGTAATGATCATCGCCGGCGCATTGTATGTGGCATACCAGCTCCGCCGGCGCGCTTCGTCCGCGACTGCGCCCGCCGCGGCAGAGTTCGAACAATGCCTGGGCTTCCATCGCCACGAATTGGAACGGCAGCGCGACGCGCTCGAGAGTATCTGGAGTTGGTACCTGGGACCTTTCGCTCCGGGCCTGGTTGTCTTCATCGCGGGGACGACGATCACGGCGCCCATCGGCCCGATTCGCTACCGTGTTCTTATGGCCGTTGTCTCGTTCGCGGTGATTGGCGTTGCCTTCTGGCTGGTAGCCCAGATGAACCTGCGGGCAGCGCGCAAGCTGCAAGCGCAGATCGACCGGTTGAGAGCATTGGAGCAATAAACATGCTTTGCCGAATCGCCATACCGATGTTGTTCGTGGCCGCCGCCGCGCTGGCTCAATCTCCCGCTCCGCCGGATGGCGAGATCCGCCGCATCCTGGCCCAACGCGTGGACGAACGTCACCAGGCGGTGGGAATGGTGGCCGCGGTGATCGAGCCCTCGGGTACGCGAGTCATTGCATATGGCAAGCCGGCCAAGGACGATGCACGGCCGCTCGGCGGCGACACCGTCTTCGAGATCGGGTCGATCACCAAGGTGTTCACAGCGCTGCTGCTGGCCGATATGGCGCAGCACGGCGAAGTGAAGCTGGACGACCCGATCGCGAAGTACCTGCCCGCGGGCGTGAAGGCGCCCGAGCGCAACGGCAAGCAAATCACGCTGGAGCAAACCGCGACGCACACTTCCGGCCTGCCGCGGCTGCCCAATAACTTCAGTCCGAAAGATGCGTCGAACCCATACGCGGACTATTCCGCGGACAAGCTCTACGCGTTTCTGAATAGCTATCAACTGCCGCGCGATCCGGGCGAAAGATGGGAATATTCAAGCCTGGCGACGGGCTTGCTGGGCCAGCTCCTTTCGCTGCGCGCGGGTAAGGATTTCGAGACGCTGGTAGTCTCGCACATCGCCGCGCCGCTCGGCATGACGAGCACGCGCATCACGCTCACGCCAGAAATGAAGGAACGGATGGCGGCGGGCTACAACGCCGCGCTGCAGCCGGTGCGGCTCTGGGATTTCCAGGCGCTGGCGGGCTGCGGCGCGCTGCGCTCCACCGCCAACGACCTCATCGCGTTCCTGGCCGCCAATCTGGGTTACAAGAAATCGCCGCTCCAGCCGGCCATGGCGGCGATGCTCGAAGTGCGTGTTCCGGGCCCCGCGCTCAATTTCCAACAGGCTCTCGGCTGGCACATCATGCAACATAACGGCCGCAATCTGATTTGGAAGGATGGCGGCACTTACGGCTTCGCCAGCTTCGTCGGCTTCGACGCAAAGTCCAGACTGGGAGTGGTGGTGCTGGCCAACTCGTTCTCCGTGACGAGCGGCGTGGCCGATGAAGTCGGACTGCACCTGCTCGACACGTCCATGCCTCTCGCCGGCGCGCCGGTCAAGGAGCGTACGGCAGTTCCGGTCGATCCCGAGATTCTGGAAAAATACGTGGGCCGGTACCAGCTTTCTCCCACGTTCTTCATCGCCATCACACGCGAAGACGACCGGCTTTACGAGCAAGCCACCGGCCAGCCGAAGATCCAGATTTTCGCGGAAAGCGAAAAGGAATTCTTTCTGAAGGCGGTCGACGCGCAGATCAGTTTCAAGACCGATGCGCAAGGCGGCTCGACCGAGCTGATCCTGCATCAAAACGGCCTGGACCAGCGGGCGGCGAGGACGGATAGCGGCGGCTCGATGAAATAGCTCAAAAGGGCTATCCCAACTAACCTCCGCGAGGCTTCCGAGCCACGCGAAATCGTTTAAAATACTAGGTATATCGCCAACTTCGGCGCCGTAGCGCGCCGCGCATTGGAAGCCCGCAGCTCTCATGTGGATCGTAAGACTCGCTCTTAAACGTCCGTATACGTTCGTGGTGATGTCGATTCTGATCGCCATTCTCGGCGTGTCGGCCATCATCACCATGCCGGTGGATATTTTTCCTTACATCGATATTCCCGTGGTCAGCATCGTGTGGAGCTATACCGGCCTGCCTCCCGCGGAAATGGAAAAGCGTATGGTGCTGATCTTCGAGCGCTCGATGACGACCACGGTTAACGATATCGAGCACATCGAATCGCAATCGTACTCCGGTGTTTCCGTCACGCGCGTGTATTTTCAGCCCAACGCCAAGGTGGAGGTGGCGCTCTCGCAGGTCACGTCTATTGCGCAGACGCTGCTGAAAATCTTTCCACCCGGCACCACGCCGCCCAGCATCATTAAGTACGACGCTTCCAGCGTGCCCATCCTGCAACTGGGCCTGGAGAGCAAGACCCTGAGCGAACAGGATCTGTTCGACCTGGGCCAGAACTTCATTCGCACCCAGCTTGCCACTATCCAAGGCGCGGCAGTGCCGTTGCCATACGGCGGCAAACTGCGCGAGGTGATGGTGGACCTGATTCCGGAGCAGATGTTCGCCAAGAACCTGTCGCCCGCCGAGGTATCTACCGCCCTGGGCAATCAGAATTTGATTCTGCCGGCGGGCGATATCAAGATCGGCGACAAGGATTACCAGGTAAAACTCAATTCCAGCCCGCGCATCCTGAGCGAGATGAACGCGCTACCGATGAAGGTGGTGAACGGCGCCACGGTGCGGCTGGGCGACGTGGCGCAAGTGCGCGACGGCTACGCCGTGCAAACCAACATCGTGCGTACCAACGGCACGCGCGGGGCGCTGATCACCGTGATGCGCAATGGGAAGGCTTCCACTTTGGCGGTGGTGAACAACGTCAAGGCGGCGCTGCCGAAGATTCTGGCCGGGCTGACCCCGGAGCTCCACGTGCGGCAGTTGTTCGACCAGTCGGTGTTCGTGCGCGCGGCTATCAACGGCGTGGTGCGCGAAGCCGTCACCGCCGCGTTCCTCACCGGGCTGATGATCCTGATCTTTCTGGGAAGCTGGCGCAGCACGGTGATCGTCTGCATCTCGATTCCGCTTTCGATCCTGGTTTCGCTGATCGTGCTCAACGCGCTCGGCCACACCATCAACGTGATGACGCTGGGAGGGATGGCGCTGGCGGTCGGCATCCTGGTGGACGATGCCACGGTGGAAATCGAAAACACGCACCGCAACATGGCGATGAAGAAGCCGCTGGTGCGGGCGGTGCTCGATGGCGCGCAGCAGATCGCCGCGCCGGCCTTCGTTTCCACGCTTTCCATCTGCATCGTATTCGTTCCCGTGCTGCTGCTCACCGGCGCCGCCAAGTACCTGTTCACGCCGCTCGCGATGGCGGTGGTTTTCGCCATGCTGGCGTCTTATCTGCTTTCGCGCACGCTGATTCCGAACATGGTGCATTACATGCTCCGGCCGGAAACCAAACTCTATGCGCAGGGATCTCACGGCGAAACCGCCGGCGGAACGGGCCCCATCTGGAAAGCGCACTACATCTTTAACCACCGTTTTGAGCGGATGCGCAATTCCTACGCCGCGCTGCTCGATTGGTGCCTGGGGCATCGTACCCCGGTGCTGGCGGGCTTCGCGATTTTCATCGCGGCGTCGCTATTGCTGGCCCCTCTGGTGGGCCGCGATTTCTTCCCGACCGTGGATTCGGGGCAATTGCGCCTGCATGCGCGCGCGCCGTCGGGAACGCGCATCGAGCAGACCGAGGCCATCTTCAAATCGATCGAACGCGAAATCCGCCAGGAAATTCCGGCGCGCGAGATCGACACCATCATCGATAACATCGGTCTCCCCAACAGCGGCTTCAACCTGGCGTTCAGCGACAATCCCACGCTCGGCGTGGCCGATGGCGACATCCTGGTTTCGCTCAAGCCCGAGGACCACGGCCCCACCGACGAATACGTGGGCCGCTTGCGCCGCCGCTTGCACGACAAGTTCCCCGACATGGTGTTCTTTTTCGAAGCCGCCAACATCACCAACCAGATTTTGAATTTCGGATTGCCCGCGCCCATTGACGTGCAAGTGGTGGGACGCAACGCGGACGCCAATTACAAGATTGCGCGGGATCTGGAAACCGCCATCGCGCGCATACCCGGCGTGGCGGACCCGCACATTCACCAGGTGGTGGACTGGCCCGAAATCGATATCAACGTGGATCGCCAGAAGGCCGGACTGGTGGGCCTTACGCAGGCCGATGTCGGAAACAGCATGTTGATCTCGCTGGCTGGGAGCAGCCAGATCGCGCCCACGCAGTGGCTCGACTGGCGCAGCGGCGTGAGCTACTACGTGGCGATGCAGACGCCGCAATACCGGCTGAACAGCATGTCGGCGCTGATGAGTACGCCCATTTCGCCGCTGGCGTCGGTTTTCAACTCCAACACGTCCGACTCCTTGGCCGGCACCGCTAATGGAAGCAACTCGGCAATCGGGAACAGTCCCAGCCAGAGCTCCACCGCCTACGGCAATCCGGGCGCAGCCGCCGGCGGCCCCCAACTGCTCTCCAACCTGGCCAGCGTGACGCGCGGCGTAGCGCCGGAAATTGTCAACCATTACAACGTGACGCCGGTGTTCGATATTTACGCCAACGTGTACCGGCAGGATTTGGGTTCGGTGGGATCGGCGGTGGACCGGATTGTGGACAAGGCGTCGGCCCATCTGCCGCGCGGCACCACCATCGATGTGCGCGGCCAGTATTCCATGATGCAAAGCTCGTTCTACCGCCTGGGGCTGGGCATGGCGTTCGCGGTGGTGCTGGTGTACCTGCTGATGGCGGTCAACTTCCAATCGTGGCTCGACCCGTTCGTCATTCTGATGGCGCTGCCTGGCGCGCTGGCGGGGATCGTGTGGATGTTGTTTCTCACCCAGACCACCTTCAGTGTGCCGTCGCTGATGGGGTCGATCATGTGCATCGGCGTAGCGACGTCCAACAGCATCCTTATGGTGGTGTTCGCCAACGATCAGCGCGACGTGGGCATGGACTCCCGTGCCGCCGCGCTCTCGGCCGGCCACACGCGCATACGCCCGGTGATCATGACGGCGGCCGCGATGATCATCGGCATGCTGCCGATGGCGCTGGGGCTAGGCGAAGGCGGCGAGCAGAACGCGCCGCTGGGCCGCGCCGTGATCGGCGGCCTGATCCTGGCTACCATCACCACGCTTTTTGTGGTGCCATTAATGTACAGCCGCCTGCGGACCAAACCGCCGGTGGATCACGAACGCCTGATCGTCGAGGAAGAGCACGAATACCTGCAAGAACAGGCGATGCTCCGTGAGAGTGCCGAATGAACCAACTTAATACCAGCGAAGAACAGTTGCGAGCCGAAGTCGAAGATCTCAAGCGGCAGTTGGCGGAGCAGAAACAAGGACTGGCGGAGGTACGCGGAGCCGCCGGGCCTTCCGGACGCACGCTGATGGTGGTGGTGCTGCTGTTGGTGGCGCTGGCGGCGGCCGGGTACTTCCTCGGGTACGCGCCGCGGCAGCACCGCGAACAAGTGCTGGCGGCCGAATCGCGCTCCTCATCGCAGAGCCTGCTTCCGGTGAATGTCGCGGAGGTCAAGCGGTCGGGGTCCGAGACCAGCCTGGTGCTGCCCGGCAGCATCGAGGCCGTCACCGAGGCTCCGGTTCTGGCGCGCGCGTCCGGCTATATCGTGAAGCGTCTGGCCGATATCGGCGACCGCGTGGCCGCCGGCCAGGTGCTGGCGGAAATCGAGGCGCCGGAAATCGAGCAACAGATCGTCCAGGCCAAGGCCCAGGACGACCAGGCTGCTTCCGCCATCCAGCAGGCGCAGGCCAACCTAGTGCAGGGCCAGGCCAACCTGCAACTGGCCGAAGTCACCAAGGACCGCTGGCAGAAGCTGTTCGATAAAGGCGTGGTTTCGCGCCAGGAAAACGATACCTATCGCGCGCAATGGGCTGCCCAGCAAGCCAACGTGGATGCGCTCGAAAAAGCGGTTGCCGCGGCGCGCAGCAATCTGGGCGCGGCCCAGGCCAACCTAGCGCGGCTGAACGATGTGCAGAGTTACCAGACCGTGCGCGCGCCTTTTTCGGGCGTCATCACATTGCGTAATGTGGATACGGGCGTACTGGTCACGGAGGGCACCACGCTGCTGTTTCGCATCGCCCAGACCGGCCGGCTGCGCACTTATTTGAACGTGCCGCAAGCCGACGCCGATTCGGTACGGCCCGGCCAGAAGGCCACGCTGGTGATTCCGGATCTCGCCGGCCGCAAATTCCCCGCCGTGGTCACGCGCACCGCCAATGCTCTCGATCCCTCCAGCCGCACGCTGCTGGTGGAAGTGCAGGTTCCAAACTCGGACGGCCTGCTGATGCCGGGAATGTACGCGCAAGTGGACCTGGCCGTGCCCCGCAAGGAGCCGCCGCTGGCGATTCCCGGCGACACGCTGGTGGTACGAGACAACGTCACGCAAGTGGCCGTGGTCTCCGCCGATGGCACGGTTCACTTCCAGCGCATTCAGTTGGGACGCGACTTCGGCGACCACCTGGAAGTGCTCTCCGGCCTCGAACCAGGCCAGTTACTGGCCATTAACCCGAGCGACTCGGTTCGCGAAGGTGCGAAGGTGAAGCCGCTGCGCACCGTGGAAAAACCCGCCGCGCCATAAGGGCGGGGAACGACCGGACCAGTGCGCTTGAAACTGCCATGATGTCGAAACCATTTCTCAGCCTTTTGCTCTGCTTCCTGTTGTGCCACGGCATGGGCGCCGCCGCGCCACAGCCTCCCGCGCAGGCTCCTTCGCCCACTCCGCAACCCGGCGTGGGCCAACCGGCGGCCGCCGACGACTCGCAGCGGCTCCGCGACCTGGTGCGGGCCGGAAGTTTGTACCTGGGTGTCCAGGATGCCCTGGCGCTGGCCATCGAAAACAACCTGGACGTGGAGTTGGAACGCTTTTCCGTTCCGCAGGGAGATACCGAATTGCGGCGCGCCCAGGGCGGTGGGACTAACCGCGGCCTGACCTACACATTGCTGGAAGCGCCGGTAGGCGTGGGTGGCCCGCTCAGCCCGCTGGTGGTCGCACCCGCAACGGGCAGCGGACCCGGAGGTACTTCGGTTCCCACCAACGCGCTCGAGCTCGGCGTGCTCGGCGAGCCGGTGGACAACTATTCGATGCAGGGCGGCGTGGCGCAATCCTCCGGCACCCCGGTCCCCATTTACGATCCTTACTTGACGGGGCAGTTGAACTGGCTGCATCAATCCACACTGGAAACCGATCCCGCCGCCTACGGCACCAGCAACCTGGTGCAACAGGGGTTCATCGCCAACGCGGGCATCCAGCAGGGATTCTCCACCGGCACGCAAGCGTCATTCAATTTCGATAATCTTCATCAGTCGACGAACGCAGCCAATAACGCCTACAATCCCGTCTCAGGCGCCAGTCTAGGATTCACCGTGACGCAGCCGTTGCTGCGCGGTTTCGGCCGCGGTCTCAACCGCCGCTTCATCCGCATCGCGGGCAATGAGCGCAAGATATCGAGCCTGCTCTTTCAACAGCAGCTCATCCTCACCGTTTACGGCGTGATCCGCCTGTACACCGACTTTGTCGCGTTGAACGAGGACGTCAAGGTGAAGGAAGAAACGCTGCGCTCGGCGAGCAAGCTGCTGGCCGATACCCAGGTGCAGGTGGAAGAAGGCACGCTGGCGCCGGTGGAACTGACCCGCGCCAAGGCACAGGTGTTCTCCACCGAACAGGACCTGATCAACTCGCGCGGCCTGCTCGAAGAACAGGAAATCATCCTGAAAAGCGTGCTGACCCGCAATGCCGGCGCCGGATTGCGCGGCATCCGCATCGTCCCCACCGACGCGCTCTCCATACCGGACAAAGACGAGGTGCGGCCGTTGCAGGACCAGGTAGCCGATGCGGTCGCGCGCCGCCCCGATCTGGGACAGGCGCGGCTGCAAGTGGCAAACTCGATCATCGGACTGGAAGGCGCCCGCGACGCCACGCGGCCGGAAATCGACTTAGTCGGGACCATGCAGAACAACGGGCTGGCCGGGGCGGCGACCGCTTATTCCGCCGGCACGGCGAGTCTGCCGTTAGTCGGCGGTTACGGCAGCGCGCTCGGCCAGGCGCTGGCTCGCGACTACCCGACCTATGGCATCGGAGTGCAAGTGACTCTGCCGATTCATAACCGGATTGCCGAGGCCGACCTGGCGCGCGATGAGTTACAGATCAAGCAATCTCAGATACGCGTGCAGCAGTTACAGAACCAGGCCAGCCTGGAAGTGGAAGACGCTCTCATCGCCATGCGCCGCGCGCGCGCTTCTTTTGACGCCGCCGTGCAGGCGCGTAAGTTCCAGGAGGAATCGCTCGAGGCCGAGCAGACCCGCTTCGAGGTCGGCGCCTCGACGGCTTTCTTCGTGATCCAGTACGAAAGCCTGCTGGCGCAGGCGCGCTCCACCGAAGTGGCCGCCAAGAGCTCTTATGTCAAGGCCCGCGCCGCCCTGGACCGCGCCACCGGCTCCATTCTGGAAGCACACAACATCTCGATTGACGCCGCTCTCAAGGGGCAAGCCAGGTAGGTTACATTTCATTCACAAGAAATGTCGAGACGACTCTCGACACAGCAGGCAGGACTGCCCGCGCCACTTCGTTTTGGAAAAGCCTCGGAGTGGTCGGCGTTGTGGGGCGGACCCCCGGGTCCGCGCGGGACGCCCTCGTCCCGCTACTTTATCCACGAATCAACCACTTGCCGGCGCGAAAAGCCGGCCAGGGGGCCGTCCCCAGAGGGGACCCCATGACGAGGGCGTCTGCCCCACAATCTATGCAGGTGCCCTGCAACGGGGAAACTAAGCGGCATTGGGCAGGACTGCCCGCGCCACGTTACTTCGACGCGGTACGGGCGGGTGGCGCGTCAGGCGGATCCGAGCTGCCGCTGAGGCGGCGGTGCAGCACCGGGCCGTCGGCTTGCCCTCTAGGTATTTCAAGATCTTCCAGCCGCGCCAGGCGAAGGCGGACATCCTCGAACTCGGAAGTGTCCACCACGTACGAGGGCCGCGGCTCCAGCCGGCGCTGAATCATCCTTTGCGCAGCCTTGATGCGGCCGGCGGTCATCGGATGCGTCGAAAACATGCGGGCAACTAAGCCGGGCTTGTTCTTTTCGAGCGTCGCGATACGCTCGAAAAAGTCGACGAACGACAGCGGATCGTAACCCGACCGGTAGAGATATTCCAGCCCAAGCGTATCCGCCTGCTTCTCCATGCCGCGCGTAAATTGCATGAACCCCAACGGCACGGCTAGACCCACCAGTTGGCGAATCGCGTAACCAGCCCAGCCGCCGGCGAACACCAGGGGCATGCTAAGGTCGTTGACCAACTCCCGACGTGTAGCCTGTTTGGTGGAATGCCGGGCGGCCACGTGGGCGATCTCATGCGCCAACACGCCGGCCAGTTCGGCTTCGCTCTGGGTGCGCAGAAGCAAGCCGGTGTTGACGAACAGAAAACCTCCTGGCAGTGCGAAGGCGTTCACTTCGTTCGAATCGATTACCCAGACGGTGAAGGGCACCCGCGCATCCGAGTTGCGAACCAGGTTTTGCGACAGGCGGTTCACGTATTCGGCGATCACCGGGTCGTCGACCATGCGCGCCTGTTGCAGGACCTCGGCCGCCATTTGCCGGCCCAGCTCGATTTCCCGCTGAAGAGAGTAAATGTTGATGCCCCTGCCGGGATTGCCGTCGTCACCCGAGACGGGAGCATGCGGGTCCTTGGCCGCCGCGGCGCAAGCCAGCAACGCTCCGGCCGCGAAGATAACCCACGCCTGTTTCACGGGACGACTCTCTGTTATTTAGGTTACACCCCGCCAGTAGCCCTTGCCTATGGACCAGCCGGACTACTCTCGATACCCGATCGCCGTATTCGGGTAATAGTAATTTAGGATCACCCGATGATTGGCGCCGGAAGCCGCCATGGCACTGGCGCCGCGCTGGCACAGGCCGATGCCGTGCCCTTTGCCACGGCCATGCACAACGATGCGGCCGCCCTCGCGCCTCACCTGGTAGTTGTATCCCGGAATTACGTTCCAGCCGAAGACGCGCCCCAATTCGATCCGCTTGGCTTCGGAACGGTTTTCGAGGAGCGCGAAGAAGCTCGCGGGGAGTTCGCTCTCCCAATCCGGCGCGCTGCTCTGGCAGGGCGGGCACTCGATCGAATAGTAGGGATATCCTTCCGTGGCCATGCCCGCTTCGGCGAGAGTTCGGGTGCGCCCGCCGCAACTGGCGGAATAGAGCGCCGCCAGCACGGCGCCCGCGTGGAGGAGAACCAGGCCTCTGGTCCCGGCGGCGGCCATGGTCGCCGCGCCCGTCCGCTCGGGCGGCTCCCGAAGGAACTGGCAATGCGTGGTATCGCAAAACTGAAAATCGCGATGCCGCGCGGGAGATGCGAGGTAGAAAGAGCGGGCCGCGATGGCCTGGGCCTTGAGCGCTTCCGGAGGTGCGCCAGGGAGGCTTTCCGCGGCCACCGCCGATTCGACCGCCGTTTCGAGATCGGTGACGACAATCGGGATTAATTCGCCGCCCCGCACCCGCACCTCGAGCGACGCCACGAACCGCCGCTCGATCTTCCCCGGCACGCTCAGGAAGAATTCCGTTTTCCCGCGCGAACCGTATGCCCGCACCACGGCCGAGCTGCCTGCATGGTTTCCGGCTGTACACACAACACCCGCGCCGCCGACGCGCAGGCGAGCCGTTTGCGAGCCCTCGAGATTCCACGCGGCTCCCGCCACGCCGATCTGTAGTGCACCGCCGGGCGCGGCTCGCAAAATCAGTTCGTGCGGATGGAACAGACCGAAGACACCGATGCGGAGGTCTTTGCCGCTGGCGGCCGCGTGCAGCGCCAGCAGAAGAAACGCGATCCGGCTCATGCTAGCGCGGTGCGTCAAGCAGAATAAGAAGTATGCCCGGGCCGTGGGGCAGGCGCTTTCGCCTGCCAGCCGCGCGGCTCGCCCTGGTGAATTCACTCGGGATGCCGGGGGGGCAGCCTCTGGCGTCAAGAACACGCGGGTTGACAGGCGGAAGCGCCTGCCCCACTTCTCCGCGCGATACCCGTCAGAGTTTCGGACGCACCACACTAGCGCGCTCCTACAAGAACGGGCAGCAGGCGCGCCGCGGTTTCCGCCGCCTGTCTGCCGGCCACGCCGTGGACCTCGACGAGGAGAACGTAGCGCGGACTGTCGCCGGGATAGACCACCACAGCGTAGCCATCGCCCGACGCTCTGGGCGAGTGCGAGCATGGAGCGGTGCCCGTCTTGGCCAGCGCCGGACTGTGCAGAACCGATCCAACCACGGCGGCCGTACCGATGCTGGCGCTCAGCCGCATTCCCTCGATCACCTCGGCGACCCCAGGCTCAGCCCGGCGCGCGGCCACTTCGGCATAGGCGCGCGCGATTTCCAGCGGAGAAAGGCGCCAGGCGCTTCCCGCTCCGAACAGCGTGTCCCGGTCGCAATCCACCGGCGGCCCGCGCAGGCCGAACCGCTCCGCCACAACGCCAACGTCCGCGGGCGAGACATCCGCGGCGAGTTGACGGAAGTACGAATTGCAGGAGTGCGCAATGGCAGTGGCGAGTCCGATGCGCCCGTGGCCCGTTTTCAGCCAGCAGCCGGCGCCGGAACACTCGTAAACCGGAAAGCGCATGCGGTGAAGCTGGCCGTAAGCGATCGCCGTAAATGGTTTTACTAGCGAACCGGCCGGAACGGGGACGTCCGCCGCGCGCCAGTCCATCGCGATTACGGTTTTGCGAGTGGCATCCAGCAGAAGGTAGGAGACGCCGGCTTCCCGCAGCGGGCGCTGCGCGTGCGCGGCGAAAACGGCCACGGCGCAGACGGCCACGAAGCGGCGCGCGGCCGGGGAGTAACTGGCGCGGGGCTTTTCATAATACGGGCAAGCTAAAGAGCTTGCTGAAAAACAACCAAAAGCATCATGGCCACCGATGAACACAGATGAACACAGATTGGAAAGACCTGGCTTATCCGTGTTCATCTGTCTTCATCCGTGGCCCAAAGATTGTTTTCTGACTTTCTCAGCTCTACAGCCTGCCCTACCGTCATTTCGTCAGCTCGTAAGTGACGGTTTGTTTCATCGACCCGCCCTGTTCGGTTGCCGTGATGGCCGCCGACCTGACTTGCGAGAGCGTATCGCTCAAGCTCACCAGGTTCCGCGAAAGAAACGGCGGCGCCATGCCGGCGGATGGATTCACCGGCGCGCGGACGTTATCGAGCTGGCGCATCCAGGCGGCGAAATTGCGGCCCTCGCGGTCGTGCCGAAAACCGGCCGCATAGATGCCGGCGTTCGAAGGCGCCCGCGCGTTGGTCCGCGACAACATGCGCTCGAGCAGCGGCTGGGAGTTGGCGACGATCAGCCGGTTCCCGTCGACCGCGACCGCCAGCGGGACAAGGCCGTCCAGGGCGTAGTACCGAACGCCGCCGCGGTTCACTTCGGTCCAAGCGGCGCCGAGACGCACGGTAGTCCACATGTCTTCGATGGCGGAAGCGATGGCCTCCTGGACCGCTGCCGCGTCCCAAGCCGGTTGACGGACGACGACCAGCGCCCGATTGGTGCCGATGAAGACAGCGTCCGCCGCAGGGCGCGTCTCTTCCACCTGCACGAGCGCGGTCAGCTTCTCGGCGTCGAGCACGCGCCGGAGGGCCTCCGGAAGCAACTGGCCGCTCGAATCCGCATACTCCGGCTCATCGATGCGCGTATCGAGGTCCGCCTCGCTGCCGGCGGCAGTGGCGCCACTCGGAGCGGACGGCGCCAGATCGGGCGAACGCTCGGCGCGCTCGACGGCGGGATTGAGCAGCTTGGCCGTCAGCAGCGCTAACGTTGCGCCGGGTTCGGGAGCAGCCCATCCCCGGTAGAAACCGGCGTCTTCCGGAACCAGCCGCAAGGCTTCGGCCAGGGGTTGGCTATCGGTGGGGGATTCCGTGGAGGCAGTCGCGCGGAAGAGCAGCCGTTCCTCTCGAATTGCCCGATCGCCCAGGAACAAATCCGAAATGCCGGACGTGTACTGCCGCACCAGCGAAACGTTGCGCTGAATCCAGTGTGAGCGGAAATGCGGGCTTCCGCTGAGCGCGGTGAAGTCCATCACCAGACGCAGATCGCCCGCGCTGCCGGCCGCCCGGCTGGGCCGCGCGAACCAGCCTTCATCGATCATCTTCTTGCCCGATCCGTGCGCCATCAGCTCGAGCGCGCCCGCGATCAAGTCTTCACGCGTCGCCAGCAGCAACACGTCATTGGTTGCGGCGAAAGCCACCACGCGGCCCGAGGCGGCCGTGCGAACGTAGAAGTCCGCGCCACCGGCCTTGCGCGGCGTGTAGTTCGCTCGCGAGCGCCACAACACCGTCTCGACGGCTTTGGCCGAGGGGAGGCGCGTCATGTAAAGAAACTCGAGCCCACCGATATCGTAGAGAGCTAGCGCCGATTGGGAGCCCGCGACGCTCTGGAGCATGGCAGTATCCGGCGCGAAGCCGGCCGCGCCCGCGTAGTCTTTGTAGACCTCGTCGAGCCGCATGAAGAGATGCGACTGCGCGAAGGCATCGTAGTTGGCGCTCGCCAGCCAGCGCTCTTTGACCTGTGAAGCGCGCCAGCGCGAAAGCAGCGAACCGAAATCCCTGGCTTCCAGGTACAGTAGAGGACCGGCGGGCACAAACTCACTCAAGGCTGGCGGCGCAGGCTGGCCGACCTGGGAGAGGACAACCGCTACGCATACGCACCCCAGGCCAATTCCGCCTAGCAGCAGATTCTTTTTCATAAAGCCCTCCGTTTCCCAACGGCCAGCATCGGCCGGACGATGGCCGGCTGTTCCACGTTCAGACCGACCACGGGCCGCCGCTGCGCGTTTTCGCGGCGGCGGCCGTTCTCCGCGTTCACTTCGGCCAACCGCGCGTCCAAACGTGGGTTCTTGTCGATTTCCCGGGCGACCCGGAGCAGGTGCCCGGCCCTCGTCAGATCTCCCGAGCGCTCGAATGCGTCGGCCAACCGTTGCGCGATGGCGGCACGTTCCGCGTTGGCGAGCCCCTCGGTGTAGAGGAACGAGAGGGCTGCCCCCTGCGCCCATCGCCCTTGCTCGCTTTCAAATGCCTCGTCGCGGCCCCACCAGCGTGGCAGAATCGAATCGGCGGCGGCAATCGCGGTCCGGTCGCGGCCGGCATCAAGCGCGGCCCGCACCAGCGCCACGCGGACCGCCTCCGGTTCCGGATTGATGGCCACCGCGGCAAGCAGCAGCCGGAGGCGCGTGGCGGGATCTTTGGCCGCCGCGGCCGCGCGGACTCGCGCTTCGAAATAGAGCGGCTTTGCGGCAGCGGTTGGATCGGCATTGCCGGCAGCCAGCAGGTTGAGCTCCCCGCTGCCGGTTTCCACCACGGGCCGCACCGCCGATAGCGCAGCGGCGGCCCGGACCCGCATTTCGTAAGGAGCCGCGGCATCGCCGGCAACCGCGGCCAGCGCTTCCGTGGTTTGGCGAATAGTGGCCAGGCGCAGGCGGGCGTCCTCGTCCCAGGGCGCGGCGCGTTCACGCGTGGCCAGGAACTCCGCCGCTTCGTTCGGGTGCCCGGTTCTCTCCAGCAGATCCGCCGCGGACATGAGGTTCTCGAATGGCTCGGCCGAGACCAGGTTCATGCGGCGCAGCAACGCCACGGCGGCATCGACATTGCCGGTTTCCAGGCGTATTCCGGCCAGCCCCAGGAAATTGGTTGGCGTGAAATCCCGGTCGTCCAATGCGCGCGTATACAGGTAATCCAACACCGCTCGCGCCGATATGCGATCGCCCTGCTTGACGAGACGGGTAGCGGCGCTTTGCAGCTCCTCGTTGGTTGGCGCCTTGGCACGATCCTGACGATAGCGGTCGAGCTGTGCGGTCAACTCACCGGTCTCGGCGGCAATCGCGATTTCGACCTCCGCCGGCGGATTCTGCACCAGGGCGAGCAACCCGCGGGCGCTGTCCGTCCGGCGGTGTTCCACCAGGTACTGCAACAGCTCGAGCCGATTCCGATTCAGCTCCGCCTGTGCGTAAGTGCGCGCATCGCCGGCGGCCTGTGACATCTGTGCGTCCGCGATCTCGACCATCCGGCGGAGCACGGGCTCTCTCTCCTCTTCGGGGATTATGGTGGATTCGATTTGCGAAAGGAAGGTGGCGGAATCGGCCGGCGTGCGCGTAGCGCGCGAAAGATCGAGAATCCAGCTCACCCCGGCCTCCGGACTGCCCGCCGCGGCCATCGCGCCTCGCAACAACGGTTCCACTTGATAGGCGCCGTTCATGCGGATGTAGTCGTGCAGAAGCCGATCGGCCTGAGTTCTTACACTAGCCAGGATTTTGCGCTGCCCGACGGCGGTGAGGGAGTGTTCCGCATTGTGCCAGAATTCGGGCGGCACGCGGCCGGAGTTCTCCTGCCGCCGGAAAGCCTGGAGCGCCAGGCGAGTCTGCGCGATGGCTTCGTCCGGCTTGCCCTGCCGCCAGAAGATGTCCGCGATCGAGTCGCGCGCATTTCCGGCGTCCGGATCGAACTGAAGACCGCCTTCGTATTCCGCAATCGCGCGGTCATGCCGGCCCAGCTCTTCGTAAGATTGCGCGAGCGCGAAGTAGGCAGCGGCCTGGGCGGGCGCCGCTTCCAGCATGGCTGGCAGATAATCTTCCGACGCTTCGCGCTTGGTGGCGGCCAGGTACTCGCCATAGCGCGAGCCGAAGTAGAACCACATGTCGCCGGCCAACTGCTGGTTGCGATCCACCGGTTTGCCGAGGCGCTCTCCAATGGTGCCGCCGCCGAGCAATCCGGTGAATGCCTCATTCACGTCCGGTGCAGGGTCGCGAAAATACAGCCCAACCAGGCTGAGATAGGCTCGCGCCCAAACCGGCGTCTCTTTGGCGCCTCCCCGTGACACCACGGCTCGCGCAAACGCGCCGTCATTGCCGTTGATGGCGATCTGCATGCCCGCGTGGCTGCCGGCCGCCAAAGTGAGATGGCGGTTCGGATCGCGCGTGCGCAACAGGTCCAGATAACGTTCGAGATCGATGCCGCCGTCATTCACCGACAGCACGCGGAATTCGCTTTCCGCGTCTCCTGCGGTCGCATAAGCCTGCGCCGCCTCGTTGAGCAGGCTGAGCTGATTCATGCGGTCGCTTTTCGCGCGCCAGTACCGCTCGAGCAAAGAACCGAGCTCGGCGAATTGCATGCGGGACTTCTGGAGCTCGATGATGCGCGACAGTTGCGCCTGGGCGGACGGAGCATCCGGCTCCCTCAGCAGCAGGTCGCTGCGCCAGCGAACCTCACGCTCCTTCAATCCCGCGAACCGCGCCACCGAGAGCAGGCTGTCATTCCAGGATGTCGTGTTGCCTGAATCTGCCCTCACCTTGCCGAGGAAGGCTACCAGCGATACTTTTTCTTCGGGCGTGAAGTAAGTGTTGGCGGTTTGGCCGATTTGCCGGAGTGCGAGATCGGCCAACTGCGGGACGGCTTCCCGCTGCGGCAACTGCATGCCGGCCTGCTGGGCGGAATAGAGCCGCCGGTAAGCCTCCTCGTGCTTGCGCAGCCGCGTCATGACACGCGCGTACAGTTCGACGCCTTCGCGCTGGTCGATCAGCAGCCGCGGACCAGCGAGATCCACTCCGCGCACGGCGAATGTCGCGGCTTCCTGCAAGAGGCCCCACTCCTCGAGGGTCGCCGCGGCCTGGAAGAACAGGTCGGGCTTGGCGGGCCGGCCCTCGATCATGGCGGCTTCGACGGCCTTCACCGCTTCCGCGGGCCGCCGTTCGCGCGCCAGAAGCTCGGCCACTTTCAGCAGCCATTGCGGATCGTGGTAACTCAGCGCGTAAAGATTCCGGTACGCTTCGACCGCCTGATCGAAGCGCGTCAGCTTCTCCTCCAACTGTGCCTGCGCGATCCGCAAGTCCAGCCGGTCCGGACGGACCGCGATGGCGCGATCATAAGCCGCAACGGCCGCTGCGTAATCCTCAAGCTGCGTTTCGATGCGTGCCAACGCCACCTGCAGACGCACGTCCTTGGGAGATTCGGCGGACGCCTTCGTGTAATAACCGGCCAGCCTGGGCTGGAGCGCGTGACGGGATGCGAACAAAGCCGCGTCTTTAACCAAATCCTCGTCTTCGGGGAACCGGTTGACGATTTCGATATATTGATCTACCGCCGCGGCATACTCCTTCAGTTGCTCCAGCGCGGGGATGAGGCCGCGCCGCAAACCGGCCACGCGCTGGTTGCGCTCGGCGACGGGGATGGGCGCGTGGCTCATGTCCGAGATCTTCGCCGTATAGAAATCGCGGAGCTGCTGGTACTCACCCGCGCGCGAATACGTATCTGCCATGGCTGCCAGATAATCCGCGTTGAACGGTTCGCCTGCCAATAATTCGGCAAGCAGGTCTCTCGCGCGCGCGTATTTAGCCGACTCGGCAGCTTTCTGCGCCGCTTCGAATGTGAACTGTTTCTTGAAAACCACATTCGACGTGCGCGCCGCGGCCGCCAGCGTATCCACGGCCTGTTCGGGCAGGTGGTTGCGCCAATAAAAATCCGTGGCGGCGCGCACTACGCCGAGGATGGCTGGGTTCGAGCGTAGCACGTCTTCCATGGCGGCACGAGCCGCCGGGACATCCGGCTTGCTCTCGTAATAGTGCGCCAGCGCCAGCCGAAGGCGTATGCGCTCCACATCGTCGGTGGCGAGCGCGATCTGCCGCTGGAGCGCGGCCTCGCGAGCGTTTTCGAAGCCGAGGCGGGCGGCCGCGGCGCTCAGATCGTCAAGCAGTTCCGGCGAGCTGGCGCCACGCGTCAAGGAAAGAAGTAAGGCGCCGGCATCGTCCCGGCGATTCTGCTGCTCGAGGATCTCGAGGCGCAGCGCCACGGCCGTGCGATCCGGATTGGCGCCCGTTACGAGCGCGGCGGTCCGGGCTTCGATCGTCGGCCGCAACGCGGACCGGCGGGCGAGCCGCAACAGGCGAGCGCGCGCGGGCGACGCGGCTTCGGTTCCAACTCCACTGGTTGCCAGCGCGCCCTTGACGTATTCCTCGATAGCGCGATCGTAGTCGCCTTTGTTCTCGTAAATCGCGCCAGCCTGGTACGCGTAGAGAGCGGGATCGGAGAGCTTCCGGCGCCCTTCCGCCAGCACACGGAGCGCGTCGTCAAACTGGAAGTAATCCCAAAACACGGTGGCGGCTTCCAGATACCCGTCCGCATTGCCCGGTTCGATTTGCGGAATGCGGTTCCAGAACGGGCGGGCTTCCGCGAAGCGTTCCTTATCCGCGAAGATCTCGCCGGCCTCGGTCAGCGCCGCGTGGTTGCCAGGATCGTACTTGTTGATGTTCCCGACAAGAACCACCGCTCTGGCCGCGTACTCCGGCCGATATGCGGCCAACGATCGATCCACGGTAGCGGTGCGCAAAACGATTGCCGCATCGCCGGGAAACTGCGCGGCAAGCGCCTCGAACACCGGAGCGGCCTCCTCGAAGTGCGAGCGCCACGCCGCCATCTCGGCAGCCAGCCTGGCCCCCCAAGGGTTGGCGCCGGCCAATTTCGACGTATCGCCCGCCTGCGCGCGCAGCGCATCCGCCTCCCGCTGTTCTTCGTCTCCGTAGCCGGCAAAAAATGTCTGGCGCAGGCGATCGTCATAGAACCAGTACTGGCGAAGGAGCTCACGGTAGGCGCGGCGATCCAAGGTCTCTTTGCGCGAGTACGCGTCCAGCAGGTTGCGGACGAATTGCAGGTTGTTCGGGAAGCGCTGATGAGCGTACAGGTTGACCTGGCGGTACGCGGCTGGGCCGATGGCGGAAGAGCGGACTAATTCCTGGAAATAGCTTTCCAGGTCGGTGCCGGAGAATATCCTGGTCACGTCGGCCGTGAGCTTTTCGAATTCGGCGCGGCGCTGGCGGCGCAAGTACCAGCGCGCCAGTTTGTGCGTCCAGGAGGCGTCGGGGAAGCGGTCCATGGCTTTCCGGTAGACGGCTTCCACTTGCCCGCCCAGCTTGTTCTGATCGAGGAATGCGGCCAGGCGTTCGTAGAGGCCCGGATCGTCGGGGTTGCGATCGATCTCGCCACGGCAGACCGCCAGCGCATCCATCACCCGGTCCAGCGAGACCAGGCGCGAGATATAGCGGTCGAGCACGCGTGCATATTCGGGCGAGCGTGCGCCGCTAGCGGGGTCCGGCTGGTGCGCGGGCTGGCCGCCAGCTTCTTCACCCTCGGGCGGAGCTGGGGCCGCGCCCAGCGGCACGCCGTCCGCCTTGGCGGCCAACTCCTTCAATAAGGCGTCGTAGATGGCGAACTCTTCCTTTGGCTGCCCTTTGCGCGCATACGCGTCCGCCATCGCCAGGGCGACACTCGCGCGTTGCGGAGCGGATGGAAATGCGCTCAGAAAGTCGCGGCCATGACGGATCACGCCGTCGCTCTCGCCATAGATGGCGTAGGCTTCGATCAATCGCGCGTCGAGCGCGGGCCGCTGGGCCGATTGCGGAAACTGACGGTCGAACAGGCCGACCAACTCGGAAGCGCGCGCGCGATGGAAATAGGCGGTCGCGCCCTGTTCCTGTTCGGCCAGGCTGCTGCGCGGCGATTCGGAATTGAGCAGCAGCGAGAGAATCCCGTTGAGATATCCGGGGTACGGGTCCATGGTGGCGATATCGCGATACAGCGAAAGATCGCCCGATCCGAAACGTATGGGCTGTTCGGGCGATTCCAGCAGCACATTCGCAATTCCTGCGAGGGCCTGCTCGCGAGCTGCCGCGGGAGCACCCGGCAGACTGTACAGCGCGTAGTAATGGCGGATCGACTCATTCGGGTCCTGCGCCTGCTCGAACAGGAGAGCGAGCGTAGTGAGTTCGCCGGCAGTCCAGGTTTGATGGCGGGCTTCCTTATTCAGCCGGAATTCGACCAGAGCGCGCCGCGCGGCGGGCTGGTTGTTGAGCTTGCGCAGGCCGAAGAAAAGCTTGGCAACCGATCGCAGATCGTCGGGATGATTGCGAACCGTGGCGCGCGTTTCGGCGAGAAACAGGCGAAGCCGCCCCTCTTTGTCGAGCATGTCGAGATAGGAATCGATCAGGCTGGATGGCCAGAGCGGTTGGAACTCGCGTTCATAGAGGGCCAGCGCCTGCGCGGCATTTCCGCGATGCAACTCCAAATCGGCGCGGGCGGTAAACGGGTAGATCCGGTCATCCGGAAAGGCCTTCTGGTAAGCGGCGATCTGCCGCTCGGCGGCGTCGAACTGGCGGTGGTCGCGAAGGTAATCGAAATACGCCGTGTACGGCCCTTGTTCTTGCGGGTAGCGCGCCATCCAATCGCGGTAAGTCTGGTCGACTAAGCCGGCTGGTAACTGCTGGTCCCGAATCAATTCGAGCATCTGCCCGAAGGTGCGCCAGCTACGCTGCCCGGCGGCGGGAGTGAGCTTCTCCGCCGCCGCGGACGGAGCTTGCGCGGCGGCACGGAGAGCTTTCATCTCATCGGCCGGCTGCAAACGGCGGTGATAGAACTGCGCCAGCGCGAGTTGCCCATCGGCTGAATCCGGCACGGTCTGCGCATACTTCCGCCAATCGGCCTCGGCGGCCGCGAAATCCAATTGCAATTCCGTCTCGCCTGCGCGCAGACGGTACAACTCGGCGGTGGCGGGCGATGCAGCTATCAAGTGAGTTAGCGCGGGCAGAGTCTCGCGCGGCGGTCTGCGCACGCGAACCGAGCCGTTAGGCCACGCGACACTGCGGAAGAAAGCGTCCTGGATGGAGTTGGCTTCCAGGTACTTCAGCCAATCGCTCATCTCCGCGCGCAACTGCGCATTGACAACGGCCAGCAGAATGGCTCCGCCGAACAACCCGGAGCAAACAGCCAGGCGAGAACTACGGCACCACTTCAAGGGCCACCTCCTCGGTTCCGATGTTATGCGCGAAGTCTTCCGCCGTCACGGTTAGGTTGTACTTACCAGCCGGCAGGAACGTAGGGACAACGATCTTACCCGTGTTAGTCTCTTCACCTGGATTCCAGTAAAGGTGAACCGGAGCCGCGCCGTATAAGCGCGCCATCACGGTGCGCGTGGTGCGGGACGCGCTCACCCGCATTTCGACGGTTTCTCCCGGCCGGTAACGCGCCTTGGCGAGATTCACCCGGACCAGCGGCGGTTTACTGGCGATTACGAATGTCTTCGCCTCGCGATAGATGTGGCCGTCGCGGTCGCGCAAAACCAATCGCACCTGGTAGGAGCCGTCGGCCATGTCGGACGGCGCGAGAAAGCGCGTCTGCCAGATATCTTCTTCCTTCAAAAACCGCAGTTGCTTGACCAGGCCGAACGGAAACAGCGCAACCACGGAGACGATGTCGGGATCGGTCTTCACGCGCAGCACCGGATCGCCGGGCCGGATTACGCGCGGCCGCAACAGGGATCGCGGGGCGGCGAGGAATGACGTGTAGGGCGTTACGAACTTGTATTGGCGGGCCAGGCGGATGATCTCGTCGATGCTGGCGCGGTCCTCGCCGTCCCGCTCGATCTTGGCGAGCAGCGCGTCCACGCGCGCCTTGGCCCAGGTGCGCGGCAGGTCCATGTGTTCCAGGCTCTGTTCCGGCAGATCGGCGGTGGCACTCATGCGCAGGGGCTTGCCCTCATCGAACCCGACGGCGGAAAATGCTGCGCGCTTTACGGGCTTTCGATACTCTCCCACCCATGTGGCCAGCGCGCCTCCAAACCAACTCTCTTCGAGCGGGTAGACGAAGTCGAAATTCGCCTTCGGCTCCGCGGCCAGCCGCAGGCCCTCCACGGGACGCCTTCCCAGCTTGGAGAGGAATGCGCCGAGTTTGAACTCGATCGGCTCGGTGGAACGAACCTCTTCCCAAACGCCATCGTTGTCGGCCAGCATCTTGACCAGCGGCATATTGGCATCGTCGCCAATACCGAGCACGAAGGTGCGCGGCCGCTGCCGCTCCGGAATCTTTTTCCAGGCGGCGGCATAGACGGCCGCCAGCTTTCCGTTCGGGAGGGTGCCGCGCGTGGCGCCGCCATCCGACAACAGAACCAGGTACGACTCGTGTTGCGCCGGGGCGGCGGCGCCGCGGGCGCCCTGCGCCAGGCCGGCTTTCAGCGCCTGCTCCAGGTTGGTGGCGCCGCGCAGCGAGCTCTTCCGAACAAAAGCGAGAGCCTTCTCAACCGCGTCGGGGCTGGCCGCCACCGGAGCGGGGTTGAACGCGGTTGTCTCGCTGTTGAACAGCAGCACGTTAAACGTGTCCACCGGTTTGAGCGCGTGCAGCAAGCCTTCCAGCGCCTGAAACTCGCGGTCTAACTTCTCCCACTGCATGGAAAGCGAGGCGTCGAAGAGCGCAATCACGGTCTTGGGTCTAAGCGGAACCGCGGCAGCGGCGGCCGCGGGGGCCAGCAGCGCCGACGCCTGGAAAAACCCCGGCTGCGCGCCGGCGACGGGCGCGGCCGAATCCACGGGAGACGGCGAAGGCGGCGCGGGGTTGCGGTAGGCGATGACTTCGAGCGCATTGGCGCGGCTGCTCTCGAGGCCGTAATCGACCGCGAAGTCCTGGTCCATTTTGAAATTGGCGGCGGTGAAGCTGCCGCGGACCAGGTGCGCGTTGCGCTCTGCAATTTGCAGCGGGTAGATCTTGCCGGCGATTTGAAAATCCTTCACCGTATGCTGCGAACGCAATTCGAAGGTGATCTTGAGCTTGCCGGCCTGCTGAGCCTCATATGCATCCGGACGCAGCGGGATGGCGAAATGAGACATCAGGTTTTCGACCGGAATGCGCTCGTGGTATTCGATCTCCAGGCGCTTGGTTCCGTTGGGAGGAATCGGCACGATGCGGGCGCGGAATTCGGTGGACCGGCGTGCCTCGTCGGCGCCTCCATCTCCGACCTGGAGCAGGCCGGGATCGATCGATTGCCACTTCAGGTCGTCATAGACTTCGCCGGCCCGGCGCCGCTCCATAATTACGCCGGGAATGCGCGTGACGTCGTCCCAAACCGCGAAATCGGAGACGGTCGCGCGCACCGGCAGCGCGAAAACGTAAGTTCCCTCGGAGATCGCCGTCGTGTGATTGGCGAAGATCTGGCGGATACTGACTCGGGCGTCGCCGTTATCGATGCGGACGTCGATCTCCATCTCCGCCAGCGAGAGAATCTTGCTGTCGGGCCGGTCCTTCCCGCTCGCAATCAACACGCCGGCATCGCCTCGCGCCAGCGCGCAAGCCGTTATCAGCGGAATCGACAGCTTCAAAAGGGCTTTCATCGGTTCTCCAGATTCTGTTCCAGGATGCGCACCAGGCCGTTATCGGTGCCTATATATAGGTAGCCGCCGCGCGCGGCGAGTGCGGTTATATTGCGGGAGGGCAAACCGGCGGCGATCACAGTCCAGCGGCCCGTGCGGCGATCGTACGCGTAGAGGCCGCGGTCGAGCGTTCCGGCGTAGACGCGGTTTTCGGTGACTAGCATGGCGTTGGGATTGACCACGAACGCGTCGCTCGCGTCCACGAAGCTTCGCCATTGCCCCATCTGATCCAGCCGCAGCACGCCGGCGCCGTACGTGCCGGCGAACCAATCGTCGCCGACGCGGGCGAGCGCGGTAATCCAGTGGTGCTTCAGCCGCGAATTCGACGTGGTATACGAGACCTTGACGATGCCGTTCTCGAAAATAGAGAGACCGCCGAGCGTGCCGGCGAGGATCGTCTGCCCCTCGGACGCGATGGCATACACGTGGTTATTGACCAATCCGTGAAATGCGTTCAGGCTGCGGGTTCCGGAGGGATCGACGATGGTGAGCCCAGCCGGCGTGGCGATCAGCATGCCATCTTCCTCCAGTTCCACGTCGGTGACATGGTTCGAAATCAGACCATCCTGGCGCGTCAGCGTCTGTCGCTGCCGGGCCGCCGAATCGAAAATCACCAGTCCGTTGGCGGTGGCTACCGCGGTGCGCCGCCCGTGACGATCGAGCGCAATCCGGTTGACGCAGAACACTGCGTCGTTTTCAATATGGGTGGCGTGGGCTAGGCCGGAATCGATCACGTCGAGCCCATGATCGAAATAGCCGACCCACAGCCTTCCGGCGGAGTCCGCGGCCAGCGCGGAAATGTGAGCGTCCCCCAGCAGGGCGGTTTCGGATTGCAGGATGGCCTGCCAGGAGTTTCCGTCCGAGCCGAGCGAGTAAACGCCATCGCGCGCCACGGCGTATAAACTCGCGTCCATCCGGAAGATATGTTCGATTCGCGCAGCCGCCATTTCCGGCTGGCGGACCAGCGGACGCGCGGTCGCGGTCCGCAAGGGAATCGGTACCACGCCCTGCTCCAGAGTGCCAACCAGGAGCGTATCTCCGTGAACGAACAAGGCTCGGGCGAAGGTGCCGGCCGCCAGGTCCCGGGCGAACTTTCCGCCGTCGAATTCAGCCACGCCCACGGGAGTGCCGGCGAACGCGCGATTGGCATCCACCGCGATGGAGAGCACCTGCGGATCGGGCAGTCCTTCGGCCGTTCCGAAATTATCCACCTGCCCGGCATGAAAGTGCACCAGGCCCGCGCCGATGGTGCCCACCCAGAGGTTCGCCGGATCGCCGGCCAGGGCAGTGACGCTGAGTTTCGCTAACGACGGGTGGAGTGCTTTGATATGCTTGCCGTCGTAAACGATCACGCCGTCCTTCTCGGTGCCGAGCAGCACTTGGCCGGTCGAGAGCGGCAAAACCGCGGTGAGCTTCCGGTATCCGGGCTCGGCCGGCCGTATCTGACGGAACCCGCCTTCGCCGAGGATGACCAGACCTTCTCCCGCGGTTGTAATATACAGCTCCGGTTGCCCGCTGCCGGTGCCCACCGCCAGAGCGCCCAGTGGCGCGGGAGGCAATTCCAGCCCGGGCCGGAAACGGCGCTTGAGGGCGCCCTGTAAGTCATATTCGAAGAGGCCGGCCGGACCGCAGATGTATAGCCGGTCGTGAAACGGCACCGCATCGGCGAACACGGCAGGGGTCGAGAACCATTCGAAGCCGCCGGCTGGCGGACGATCGAGCCGTGCGGCGGTGAAGCGGATTTCCGAGGCCGCTTGCAACTCGCGGGCAGACTCGGTGGTGGCGCGCGAAGCCCGCCACAACACGCCGGCCGTGTATGCCGCGATCGCCAGCACGCCAACCGCGCCGCCAATCAGGAGAATTCTGTTCCTTTCGGGCCTCATCATCCGAAGAATCTCCATTATCCTCAAAATGGAGCGGGGCTGGCCGGTCATGCCGTTCCCAACCCCGCCATTTCAGGAGCGCTACAAGCAAGTAGCGCGCCACATCGAAATCGAACCAATGCAGCCTCTTTTCCCGGGTTCGAGTCAGTACAGGAGTGTCAGCCGAGACACTCGTGTCGTGTGCGACACAAGGCGGCGCCGCCCAGGCAACTTACCGGCTCGCCGGGGGTGTTTACTCAAGTCACTTGAAATCGGTTAGTGTAGGAGTTGGCTGTCCACGTGAAGACTGCCCTGAATCCTATGCCGACAAAACTCGCAAACGAAATCATCACTGCTGCCATTGAGGGCTTTGAGTCCCAAAAGGCGCAAATAGACGCTCAGATCGCCGAGCTTCGTCAGATGCTCACCGGCCGCCCGGCCGAGACCGCCGCCGCGCCGGAACCCGCCAAACGCAAACGGCGCAAGATGAGTGCGGCTGGCCGCGCCCGGATTGCCGAGGCCCAGCGGAAGAGGTGGGCGGAGTCGAAGAAGGCGCCCGAGCCTTCAGCCCCGAAAGCAGCGCCGAAGCCGAAGCGCAAGCTCTCGGCGGCCGGCAGACGGGCAATCATTGCCGCCGCCAAGAAACGCTGGGCTGCCAAGCGAGCCGAAGCTGCCAAGTAGACGGTCGCTCAATCTTTAATTGAAGTTTCGCGGCGGTGCACGCCACGAAAGGAACCACAACCATGAAATCCCTTTTCTCTGCCCGGCGGGCGATGGCGGTGTGCTTCGTCCTCTGTCTGAGCGCTTTGCCGGCGGTTTGCCAGACGCCGAAAATCGAGCGCATTCGGAACGGAGTTCAACTGACCACCGGCGATCTGAACGTCAGAGTCCAGTTCTATTCCCAGGGCACGGTTCGGGTGGTGAAATGGCCGGCCGGCGGCACGTCCGAAAAGCTCAGCCTCTCGGTGGTTCAGAAGGACGTGCCCGAGCTGAGCGTGCAAGTTGAGGAGAGCGCCGCGGCCATCACGCTGAGCTCGGGACAGGTCAAGGTTCAGTTGAGCAAGAGCGACGGGGCGATTCAGTATCTCGCCAATGACAACCACGCGCTTTTGAAAGAACAAGGGCGCGCCGTCTTCACTCCTTGTCAGATCGAGAAGGAAAAGGCAGCGTTCAGCGTTCAGCAGAACTTCAGGCTGACCCCCGACGAGGGCGTGTACGGGCTGGGGCAGCATCAGTCCGGCTATATGAACTATCGCGGGCGAACCGTAAAAATCGTGCAGTCCAATACCAATGCGGTCACGCCCATGCTCGTGTCCACCGCGGGATACGGGATATTCTGGGACAACTATTCCAAGACGATCTTCGACGACAGCCGTGGAGCGACTTCTTTCTGGTCCGAAGTGGCGGATAACATCGATTACTATTTCCTGTTCGGCCCGACCATAGACCAGGCCATCGCCGGATACCGGCAACTCACCGGGCCAGCTCCCCTGTACGGCAAGTGGGCGTACGGTTATTGGCAGAGCAAGGAGCATTACGCGACCCGCGACGAATTGCTGGCGATCGCGCAGGAATACCGCAAACGCCGGATTCCCATCGATAACATCGTCCAGGACTGGAACTACTGGGGCGGCAACGACATGTGGGGCGGCATGTTCTTCAACGAAACCACTTACCCCCGGCCGAAGGAAATGATCGACCTGCTGCACAAAGAGAATTTCCACCTGATGATTTCCATCTGGGGCGGGCTCGGGCCTGCCTCGCCGATCTACAAGGACATGGAACGCCGCGGGTATCTCTATTCGCCGGTGGGATGGGCCGGGTTCCGGTATTACGATGCGTACAATCCGGCGGCCAACGACTTGTATTGGAAGTACGCGAGCAACGGATTATTCTCCAAGGGAGTTGACGCCTGGTGGATGGATTCGACCGAGCCGGACATCGTCAATGCGCTCACCAAGGACTCGGAAGAATATGAGATGAAGAAGGTCGAGAACAATCATCTCGGCTCGTTCGCCAGATATCTCAATTCTTATTCGCTCGAAATCACGGGTGGCGTCTATCAGAACCAGCGGAAAGAGACGGATCGGAAGCGGGTTTTCATTCTCACTCGGTCGACATTCGCCGGCCAGCAGAGAGCCGCGGCAGCCACATGGTCGGGAGACATCGGCGCGGACTGGGGCGTTTACCGGAAACAGATCTCCGCGGGAATCAATCATAGCATGGCCGGCATACCTTACTGGACCTTCGATATCGGCGCGTACTCGCTGGGGTGCCAGGGCGGAGTGTTTTCGAACGGCGGCAAGGACCCGGCATATCAGGAGCTGTACGCGCGGATGTTCCAGTTGGGGGCGTTCTCGCCTATCTTCCGGTCGCATGGCTCGGAGACTCCGCGCGAGATCTGGGAGTTTGGCGAATACACCGGCTCACTCATCAAATTCGACAACCTGCGCTACCGGCTGCTGCCTTACATCTATTCGCTGGGCTGGCGCGTCACCCACGACGGTTACTCCATTATGCGCGGCCTGCCGATGGACTTCGCGCAAGACCGGAAGACCTATTCGATCGACGACCAGTTCATGTTCGGCCCCGCCATCATGGTCTCTCCGGTGACCGAGTATATGGACCATCGCCCGCCTGAGCAGACCGTTCCCATGCCGCCCGAGGTCTTCAAAACGAAGGACGGCAAGCCGGGCCTGACCGCCAGATATTACTGCGATGCGGACTTTAAGACTCTGTGTCACGAAGCCGTGGAGCCGACCGTCGATTTGTATTGGTACACGGGCTGGCCGAGTTTCATTAAGGACCCCAGATTCTCGATGCGCTGGGAAGGCAAGCTGGTTCCCACCGAAACCGGGAAATACCGCTTTAACATGAAGAGCTTCGGTCCGCGGCGAGTGTATCTGGACGGCAAGGAAGTGGCGCATAACTACGATTCCATGGAATCTCACACCGTACCCGTCGAGTTGGTGGCCGGCAAGGAATATGACTTCGCGTTCGAGACATCGAACGCTGTGCTCGGCGCGTTTCGCGCGCAAATGTTCTGGAAGACGCCGGAGATTTTCGCCCGTGAGGAGAGACCGGCCGAGCCGAGACAGAAGACACGAAGCGTCTATCTGCCGGCCGGGAATCCATGGATCGATTTCTGGACCGGAGAGACGCTGCCCGGTGGCGGCAGCGTGGTTGCGGACGCTCCCACCGACAAAGTCCCGCTCATGATCCGGTCGGGATCCATCATACCCATGGGTCCCTTTGTCCAATACTCCACGGAAAAGCCAGCCGACCCGATTGAGTTGCGCATTTATCCTGGAGCCGACGGCAGCTTTACGCTGTACGAGGACGAGAACGATAACTATAACTACGAAAAGGGCGTCTATTCGACGATCGATTTTAGGTGGGACGATGCGCGGCATCAGCTCAGAATCGATTCGAGGAAGGGGAGCTTCCCCGGCATGTTACAGGAGCGCACTTTTCATGTAGTCGTCGTACGGAAGGGCCACGGCACGGGCGTGGAGGTTGCCGACGCGCCGGACAAGGTGATTTCGTACGCGGGCGTGCAACAAATCGTTCCCATACGCTATTGACCGGTTTGGCGGACGGAACCGCTACGTCAGTACTTCGCTAACCGTGGCGAGCGTTGCGCCGGCGGCGCGTAGCTCTTCCAGCACGCGTTCTCCCGCGTCCTGCCGCAGCGCCCGCACCGCATCCGTCACAATCGAGACCGGCTTGCCGCGGCCCAACAGCCCGCGCGCGGCGTGCCAGACGCAGACTTCCGTGACCACGCCGTAGACTACGAAGCGGCCGGCGCCCAGCCGCTCGAGGAGTTCCGCGATGGTGCGGGTGTCGAACAGGTTAACCGTCTGCTTTTCCAGGATGATCTGCGCCGCGCCGGCGGTGTCCGGCAAACCGTCGCAGTTGGGCACCACGACGGATCTCTCGATCAGCGTTGCTTGCGGTTTACGTTGGCCTAATGTGCCGGAGACGCAATGCGGCGGCCACTGCGCGAATTCGGCGTCATTTTCCGCGTGGGCATCGGTGGTCGAGATCACCACCATCCCACGCGAAGCCGCGTGCCGGTTGAGCCGCGCCACCGCCTCGATGACGCGCTCGGCGCCAGGCGCGTAGAGAGCGCCCGCCGGGCTCACGAAATCCAGTTGCGTATCGATATCGAAAAAGACGGTTCTCATGACGGCGGCGTTGTCCCCAGCAGGTTTGCGCGCGTTTGCTCCGTGAGAGCGCGCAACTCGCGGCTGTAGATCACCGGCCACGGGTCGGCGGTTTCCAGTTGGCGCAGCGCGGGCGCCAGCGCGGCCACCGATTCGCGGGCGCGCTGGCGAGCCTGATCGAGCGTGGGCAGCGGTTCCACCAAATGGCCGCCGAGGATCACCGGCCGCAGCAGCGCCTCTCCGCGCCCGCACTCTCCGGAGCGCGCCACCACGTCGCGCCCCACGTCGCGGAAGATCTGCTTGGCGCCCGGAATGGTGCCCTTATCGTCGCTGTACTTGGCGGTGTAGCGCTTGATGCCGCCGATTTCCATCTCGACCATTTTGTAAACGCCGCTGAGCGAGGGCGCATCGGCGGAAACGGCAATCTGCGTGCCCACCCCGAAGGCATCGATGGGCGCGCCGGCGGCGAGCAATTCGCGGATGCGATATTCGTCCAGGTCGCCGCTCACCATGATCCGCGCTTCCGTCAGGCCGGCTTGGTCCAGGATCGCGCGCACCTGCCGCGAACACGCCAGAAAATCGCCGCTATCAATGCGCACGCCCCATAGCGGGCGCCCCAGCGCCGCGACGCGCCGCGCGGCCTGAGCCACGTCGTAGGTATCCAGCAGTTGCACCGAATTCTCGCCCAGCGTGCTTTGCAGCTTGCGGAACGCGCCGTCTTCGCAGGCGAACGACATCACCCAGGAGTGCCCGGCCGTGCCGGCGACGGGAATCGAGAAGCGGAAGCCGGCGAGCGTGTTGCTGGTGGCCGCGCACCCACCCAGGTACGCCGCCCGCGCGCCCAGCACACCAGCTTCGGGCGTGTGTGCGCGGCGCGTACCGAATTCGATCACCGGTCTTTCCGCTGCCGCTGCCACCACCCGCGCCGCCTTGCTGGCGACCAGCGTCTGAAAACTCACCGCGGAGAGCAGGTACGTCTCCGGCAATTGCGATTCTATGATCGGCGCGCGCACGGTCAGCAGGGGCTCACCCGCAAACAGCGGTGTGCCTTCCGGAACGGCAAACAGGTCGCCCGTGAAACGAAAACTGCGGAGGTAATCGAAGAACTCGCGCGGCGCGCGGGAAAACTGCGCTAGGCCACGCAGATAGTCGATCTCTTCGGCGGTGAAGCTGAGACTGAGCAGGTAATCCACCGCCTGCGGCAATCCGGCGGCGAGGACATAATTCCGATTCGGCGGCAGCCGGCGGATGGCGAACTCGAAAGTGGCAATTTCCGCCGCCTTGCCGGCCTGGAAATACCCGGCCGCCATGGTGAGTTCGTAAAGATCGGTGAGCAGGCCGTTCATGATTGCAAGAAAGAAGCCAGCCACCGATAAACACGGATGAACACGGATCAGCAAGAAGGCAAAACTCTTGTTCTTATCTGTGTTTATCGGTGTTCATCCGTGGCTCGGAATCGTGCTGTCTTATTTCTTTTTCTTCGGCTCGGGCGCGGCTTCCTTCACATCAGTGGCCGCTTTTTCGAGATCTTCCACGGCTTTGGCGTCCAATTCATAGATGCTCGGCTCGCCTTCGCGTTGCGCGAAATATTTGTCGCCCTGCTTGTTCACGATCACGTGTTCGACTTTGGCGCTGCCTTTCGACTCGACGCTCGCCTCGAATACCGCTTGGCCGCCGCCCTGCTCCACAAACGTCGAGGCCGTCAAATCGCGCAGCTTGTCGATCAGGTTCTGTAAGCTCGTGTTATCGATGTTTTTGGAGCCCGCAGTCCACTTGTCGCCGGCATTGGAGTAAGTCACGGCGGCGGCGGCGCCGTTCTTGATCTCCAGCATACGGGGATTGGCGAAGCCGAAATCGAACAGCTTCTTGTTGCGGAAATCGTCCAGGCTCTTGTTCAGTCCCTCGCCGGTATCCGCCCCAACCTTGTACACACCCGCCACCGCGGAGCTTCGGGCATAGTAGTTGTTGTCCTTGTCCTTGCGAACCTCGATGGCCTGGGAGCCGGAGCTGTCGGTGACCGCTGCCAGCGCCACCGTGGCCGCGGTCGAAAACTTCTTTTCCGCCTCGTCCGGCGGCACACTGAGATCCATTTTGGCGTCGCGCAGTTTGTCGAGCAGGGATCCCACTTGCATGATGTCCGCCCGCAGCGGCCGCGGTTCCACAATCTGCCACTCGTTCTGGCCGTTTCTGCCGAATATGATGGCCGGCCCCTTGCCAACCAGTTTCACGCGTGTCAGCTTAGCGGCATCGAACGTCAGCAGGCGCTTGTCGCGCAGGTCGTTGACGGTCTTGTCGAGGCTGGTCTTGACGTAGCTGGCCACCATGTAAACGCGGCGGTCTCCGGACACTTTGGCGTAAGCACCGGAATTGGTCGGTGAGTCATCCCCAATCGCCAGTTGGACCTGCTTGCCGCCCTTTTCATACACCTGCACCTGCAAGGCCGGGCTGGCGAGACCGTAGCTGGCCATATCCGTGGGGTTGTCGTCGATGGTTTTGTCGGCGGCGACCGACGCGAGCGTGGAAACCAGCGCGGAGGACGCGTCGGGATCGGCCGGGAGCTGGAACGGCGCCACCATCGCCCATTTGCCGTTGTCGCGATTCAGAACTACCGGCGGAAGGCTGCCCTTCCACAGGCGGATTTCGCGGATCCGGTCCTCCGGGATCGACACGATCTTAATACTCGTGTCGGCGGGCGTTTTTTCCTTTTGCGCCTGCCTCTTATTCGAGTACCAAATGGCGCCGCCCAATACAGCCAAAAGAACGACGGCTACCAGCAGTCCCTTCGGCTTCATCGGTTACCTCCGTTTCCACCAGGTGGCCAAGCCGAACGCCACCACTGTCAGTGGAAAGATGAAGATGCTCAGCCAGAACAGCATGGCCAGCCGCTGCCCGCCCAGGTTCAATTGCTGATCTTCGGGCGTCTTGGGACGAATCGAGATCAGGTCCTCGTCGGAAGCCAGCCAGTTGATGGAATTCACGAACAGGTCGCGGTTGCCGAGCTGGCGCGAGCCGACCAGGCTGTTGACAGCCCAAATCGAGGTCCCGCTCACCACGAACCGTCCCTGCTTGGTCCCGGAATAAGTGCCCGCAGCCATCAGGGTCAGTGGCCCCTTCCGGCCTTTCTTAGGATCCACCTGGCCGCCGGGTCCAATCTCGGCAGTGGCCAGGCTGTCTTCCCCGGTCGCTACCAGTTTGCTCACCGACGTCTTCCCCTCGCTCTTGATTTCGAGCGAGCGGCTCAGCGGAAACGCCGTGGGAATGCGCGTTAGCGGCTGCGTAATCGGATGCGATTCATATTGCAGCACCACCGGGATCTCCGGGCCGAAACCGAAGATCTGCCCCAGTCCGCCTAAATCGAGCACCAGGTCCTTGTTGACGGTGACGCCCCAGCTTTCGAGCAGCTTGGTCAACTCGTCATTGGGCGCGGCTGGCTCGGAGCGGCCGATGCGGAGCACGTTGTCGAACATGAAGAAGGCGCGTCCGCCGTCTTCCACGTAGCTCTTGATTGCGGCCACTACCGGCGCCGGGTAATCGGCGGTGGGACCGCCGGAGACCAGCACCGTGCAATCCTTGGGAACTTCGACCGGTGCCGCCGGCGCGGCCTGCCCGATCTCGACTTTCTTGCCGGCGTCCGCGGTGCCTGCGTCAGGCGCCGCGGCCGGTTTGAGCGAAATCGCGCGCGACTTGTAATTGTCGCGTTCCAGAAGCGCCTTGAGAACCGAGAATCCCTCGCGGTCCTGATCGTCGATGGAGTGTTCGCCGGCGCCGGTCGTGAAGCAGACGTTGCGCTCGCCGCTCTTGAGCGCGCGGATCAGCGCGCCGGTAACTTCCTCTTCGGTCAGGCTCTTGGCGCCCTCATGGCGCGCGCCGTTTTCCACCACCACCGGCGAATCCTGACGGAAACCGGCCGCCTTGGCCAGCGTCGGTTTCTTGTTCGGGTCGATGTACTGTACATGCAGCCTGGTGGACAGCGATGAGTACCGGTCCAGCAGGTCGCGCGCGTTCGGGAAGCTGCCGCTCTCGCCGAAATAAATTACGTGGACGTCGCTCTTCAGATCCTTGACGATCCGAATGGTCTGGTCGGAAAGGCTGTACTGCTTGTTCTTGGTCGAATCGTAGGATTGATCGTATCGATTCGCCAGAAAGTTCAGGGCGACCAGAATGGCAACCACCACCAGAGTGTAAACCGCGATGTAGGCGCCGTACTTGGTTTGCCGGGTTTTGAGCCATTTAGCCGCCATGTCAGCTCCTCCACCGCAGCGATTCCATGGATCGCGAGGTTATGAACAACGAAAAGAAAATCATGGAGAGATAGAAGACTATATCCTTGCCGTCCAACACGCCCTTGGCGAAGTTCTCGAAGTGGGTGACGATCGACAGGTAATTGACCACCTGCGATGTGGCCGTGCTATCGAAAGCCGTCGACCAGCTCAGCACCCACAGCAGCAGGCAAACGAAAAACGTCACGCCGCCCGCGATGATCTGGTTCTTGGTCAGCGTGGAGATGAATTCGCCGATCGCCAGCAGGCAGCCGCCTTGCAGGATCAGCCCCAGGTACGCCACCAGCACCGGCCGCCAATCCGGCTTGCCCCAGGCAAACAGCATGCCGATATCGAGCGCCGACATGCCCAGGATGCACAGGTACAGCAGCATGGCGGCGAGCCATTTGCCGACGATGATCTGAATGTCCTTCACCGGCGAGGTGAGCAGCAGCTCGATGGTTCCGGTCTTCTTCTCTTCGGCAATCAACCGCATGGTGATCATCGGAATCAGGAACAGCGACACGGTGCTGGCGAAGCCCAGCAGCGGACGGATGATCATATCGTTCAGATTGACCGGTTGCGATTGACCCATCATCTGCGCCTGGAAACCCATCCGCACCACGTCGCGGGTCGCGGTATAGAGCGCAAATCCGAAGATCAACGCGAAGAACGCCATCAGCAGGTAAGCGATGGGGGAAGTGAAGTAACTCTTGAATTCTTTCTTCGAGATCAGGAAGACTAGCTTCATTGCTTTGCTGCCTCGCTTTCCGCCGGCGCGTCGCCCTTATTCTCGGCCGCGGTCAGTTGCAGGAAGACTTCTTCCAGGCTGAGCCCGACCGGGCGCAATTCACTGAGGTTCCAACCGGCGTTGACCACGCTGCGCGCCAGGTCGGCGCGGATCTGGCGCCCTTGCAGGCTTTCCACTTCAAAGGTCAGGCGGCCGTCCTTGGAATCCTTCATCACCACGCTCCGGACGCCCGCCACCTGCTCCAGCCGCACCTGCACGTCGCTCGGATTCGGGCTGCCACCGGCCGATTCCACTTCGAGCGCCACCGATTCGGAGCCGCGCAGCCGGTTGGTCAGGTTCGCCACCGAATCGATCGCGACCAGCTTGCCGGCGCTGATGATGATGACGCGCTGGCAGGAGTGCTCCACTTCCGACAGGATGTGGGTGCTCAGGATGATCGTGTGATTACCGGCCAGCGACTTCAGCAGCTCGCGGATTTCGATGATCTGCTTGGGATCGAGACCCGAGGTCGGCTCGTCCAGGATCAACACATCCGGATTGTGAATGATGGCCTGCGCCAGGCCCACGCGCTGCCGGTAGCCTTTGGAGAGCTTCCCGATGAGCTTATCGCGCACGTCGCCTATGGCGCATTTGCCCAGCACCTCGTCCACCCGTTTCTTGATGTCGGCGGACGGGATGCCTTTCAGCTTGCCGGTGAATTCGAGGTACCCGGTCACGTCCATCTCCGGGTACAGGGGTGGGGATTCCGGCAGGTAGCCGATGCGCTTCTTAACTTCGATGGGGTGCTCCTGCACGTCGTAGCCGGCGACGTTCGCCGTGCCGGACGTGGGGGGCAGAAAACACGTCAGCACGCGCATGGTGGTGGTTTTCCCGGCGCCATTGGGCCCCAGGAAACCGACGATTTGCCCCTTTTCGACCTCGAAAGAAATGTTGTCCACCGCGACGGTGCGCGCGTATCGCTTGGTGAGACCTTCTACCTTAATCATACGGTTGTGTCCCAGACTGAAGAAGACGCAGTAATTGCCATTTGGGCAGCAAACGGCGGCCCGGAAGGGCGCCGGAGCTAGATCGACTGTGAGTCTCTATGATAGAAACCGCGGATGAGGCTTGTCAAATGAGAGGGGCGCGTCCAAACGGAGCCGCGACCAAAGGGAGCGGTTGCCGCCGGCAAGTGTTCGAGTCTTCAAGCTGACCGCTCCCTCCGGTCGCGGCTCCGTTGGGCCGGAACCCCGCTTCAACTATTCTCGTAACCATTTTCGATCTGGCCGGTATACCCTTTTGAAAAGCAGGCAATTAGTGGAGGACGAGCAAATCATGCGGCAAGTCCGGGATGGCGAGGTGAACCGCCTCGAGGTTCTGTTCGACCGCCATCATCGGGCTCTGCTGCACTACTTCCTGCATCTCACCGGGAATCGCGCCACCAGCGAAGACCTGGTGCAGGAGGTGTTCTTCCGCGTCCTGAAGTACCGCCGCAGCTACCAGACGGAAAACACCTTCCGCGCCTGGCTGTTCCAGATTGGCCGCAATGCCTACCTGGATCACTTGGGGCGGAGCAAGAATGAAGCCGCCTGGCCGGCCGAGGCGCCGGAGGCAGCCAGTCCGGATGCGGCGCCCGACCGGCTGATGGAAGAAAAGCAGGAAACCGCCCTGCTGCGCCAGGCGCTGGCCGGGCTGCCGCCGGAGAAGAGGGAAGTGCTCGTGATGAGCCGCTTTCTGGATTTGAAATACGAGGAAATCGCCGCTGCATTGCAGTGCGAGGTCGGCACGGTGAAGGTGCGCGTCTACCGGGCGCTGCACGAACTGGGTGACCGTTTCTTCGCTTTGCGGGGAGAACCATTGTCATGAACTGCGAGGATTTCCGTCAACAACTTCCCGAGTGCCTGGCCGGCAGACTGGCCGGAACCGTGCGGGAGCGTCTGATCGAGCACCTGGAGGGTTGTTCCGCGTGCCGTAGCGAGCTGGCCCATCTGGGAATCGTGTGGCGCGGCATGGAAGCACTCAAGCTCGAAGCCGAACCCGCCCTGGCGATGAAAGATCGTTTCCAGGCGACCCTGGCCGCTTTCGAGGCCGGCCTGGAGCAAGGCCGGCTGGCCGCCGTGTCGCTCGCCGCGCCGAGCCGCCAAGTTCCGCGCTGGGCATGGCAATTGGCTGCCGGGTTGGCTGTTCTCGCCATCGGTTTGGCCGCCGGCCGGGCCCTCGCGCCGCGTCCATCGGTAACGCCCGAGATCGCGCAGTTACAGGGCCAGGTTCAGAGCCTGCACCAGTTGGTGGCGCTGTCGCTGATGCAACAACAACAGTCTCCCGCATCGAGGATCGAAGGTGTCGGTTACGCGTATCGACTGACGCAGCCGGATCCGCGGGTGGAAGAGGCGCTGCTTTACGCCGCCGGGCACGATCCCAACGTGAACGTGCGCCTGTCCGCAGTGGACGCGCTGGATCGGTATGCGGCCGATCCGAATGTGCGGCGCGCCTTGCCGGCCACCCTGGCCGCGCAGGATTCGCCGCTGGCGCAAGTGGCGCTGATCGACCTGGTGGTAAAAAGCAAAGACCGCGATTGCGCCTCCGCGCTGCGCCGCCTCGCCACCCGGCCGGAGGCCGATGAGGCCGTGCGCCAGCGGGCGCGGTGGGCCATCGATCAATTGGGAATGTAAGGAGAATCCAGATGAAAGCGCTATTACTGCTGACCATTTCGATCGCGCCGCTGGCGGCGCAGGATTGGGGAAGTCACCACTGGCGGGTGGAAGACCAGGAGACCATCCATCATTCTTATGCCGGCGGCCCCGGCCACAAGCTGGTGGTCGACAACTTCGCCGGGGCGATTCACGTTACCAGCGGCGGCAGCCAGATCGAGATCACGATGGTGCGCCACAATCGGGCGGATTCCGCGGAGACGCTGGCGGACGCCAAACGCGAGGTGAAGCTCGAGATCTCCGAGCAGTCGGGCGAGGTCAAGCTCCATCAGGATTACCACAACAACCATTTTTGGCGTGGTCATGAGGGCTATCGCGTCGAGTTCGATTACGACATCCAGGTGCCCGCCGGCACTGCGCTTGCACTCGACAACTTCAACAGCGAAATCGTCGTCAAAGGAACCAGCGGCGATTTCAGGGTCAAGACTTTCAATGGCCACATCGAGGTGGATGACGCTACCGGCGCCGGCAGCGTGGACACGTTCAACGGGCCGGTGAAGATCGCCTTCCGCCGCAATCCGGAGCGCGATCTCAAGGTCAAGACCTTCAACGGCGCCGTGGATGCCTATTTTCAGCCGGGTCTCAATGCCGAGCTGAGCTACAAGACATTTAACGGCGGCGTATTTTCCGATTTCGATGTAGCCGCCGCAGCCAGCGTGAGCGGCGGCGGGACGAAGTACGTGTACCACGGCGGCCGTTCCGGATCGGGGCGAATCGGCCAGGGCGGCCCCAAGCTCGAATTTGAAGGCTTCAACGGCCCCATCCGCCTGCATGAGGCGAAATCCTAGGCGGGTAAACCGGCCGGACAAAGATCAGAGGAGACCAGTCATGAAAACCATACTCGCCCTCGCGGGCACAGCCATCGTCGTGTGCAGTCTCGCCGCCGCGCAGGACGGTGAGGGGCGCGTCGTAGTTCCCGCCCATTCGGGTGGCCAGGCACGCCAGGTGATTGTGCATACACTGAACGGTTCCATCACAGTAAAGGCCTACGGCGGGAGCGATGTGATCGTGGAATCGGGCTCCCACCATGCAACCGGCGCCGGAGGCATGCGCCGCATCGACGTGCCTCGCGGGCTCGTGATCGAAGAGGAAAACAATGTGATCAAGGTCCATACCGACCCACCCGCGCCGGGCCCAATCACGATCACCGTTCCCGCCGACACTTCGCTGGATCTGCATACGCTCAACGGCAACCTGAGCGTAGAGGGAGCGCGCGGCGAAGTGGATACCGATACCCTCAACGGTCACACCGAACTGACCGGCATCTCGGGAACCGTGGTGGCACATACGTTGAACGGCCCGATCCACGTGACCATGGATCGCGTGGATCCCTCCAAGCCGCTGTCGTTCAGCGGCCTGAATGGCGTGATCGACGTGACGTTCCCGGCCGATCTCAAGGCTAACGTGAACTTCAAGACATTGCGCTCCGACATCTACAGCGATTTCGAGATCGCTCTCGGTGGAGTTGCGACGGAGAAGGACAGTTCCGGCGGACTTAAGTTCCGCCTGCGCTTCGACAACAATTTCCAGGGCGTTATCAATGGCGGCGGTGTGCCGGTCAGCTTCCACACCCTCCACGGAACCATTTACCTGCGCAAGAAGAAGTAGGAAATCGACCGGTGGCGTTACCAAGAAATGCACCGGCGGCGGAGACTGCCGGCGTTACCAGGGCAGCGTCTTTGGGTAACGGCGGCGGTCTTTGCCGCCGGTTCTTTGGTGAGGCCGCCGCACCGGTCCCAGGAGAATTGCATAAAATGATGGAGGAATGAAATCTCCACTTACGCGCCGCGGGTTTCTAGGCGCGGCCTCGCTCGTCGGCCTGGGCGCCGTCGCCGCACCCCGCGACTCGGCCCGTGTCGAGCCCACCGCCTGGGAACTCAAGCTCGGCATCGCCACCTACACCTTCCGCAACTTCGACCGGCCCAAAGTAATCGAAATGGTCCGTCAGGTGCGCACCCCCTGGATCAGCGTCAAGAACACCCCGCAACAACTGGCCACCAACAGCACTCCCGAACAGGCTCGAGCTGCGCGGCGGGAGTTCGACGCCGCCGGCCTCAAGGTGATGAGCATCGGCAATCTCGACATGACCAAGGCCAATACCGTGGACGATTTGCGGCCGCTGTTCGAACTGGCGAAGAATTTCGGCGCGCCCATGATGGTCTGCGCTCCCACGAAAGCCAACCTCAAGGCCGTCGAGCAGATGGTTCGCGAATACGACATTCGCATCGCCATCCACAATCACGGGCCGGAAGATCGTCATTTCCCCAGCGCGCAGTCGGTGCTCGAAGCGGTGAGCGATCTGGACCCGCGCTGCGGCCTGTGCATGGATGTCGGGCACGCGTATCGCGCCGTCCGCATGCCCCGCTTGCTAAAGGCGGAAGCCGCGCGGAAGGGCAATGCCGCCGACGTATCCAACTCGGAAGTCGTCGGCGCCTTGCGGGACGCGGCTGGCGCGCGTTCAGGCAAGACCACGTTCGACGACGATCCGGTGAACGTCATCGCGCCGGCCGGCGCCCGCCTGTTCGATATGCACATCAAGGATTTGAAAGATCTGACCGACAAAGACAGCCAGTGCGATGTGGGCGACGGCCAAGTACCCGTTCCGGCGATCTTTCAGGAGCTGAAGAAAATCAATTACCAGGGCTGCGTCAACCTGGAATACGAAATCAACGCCGGCGATCCGCTGCCCGGCGTCGAGCGCTCGTTCCGCTACATGCGGGGCGTATTGGCTCGGCTCGCGGCCGCCTAATCCAAACCATGCACAACATCGTAATCGGAACCAAAACGGAAAAGCGCGTGCCGGTGACGGCGGAAAACGCCATCAGTTTTCTCGGCGAAGCTGGTCCCCGCGTGCTCGCCACACCCAACATGATCGGCCTCATGGAGCGCGCCTGCCGCGACACCGTGCTGCCACAACTCGCGCCCGGCTACGACACGGTGGGAACCCACGTCAACGTCTTCCACCTGGCCGCCGCGCCGATTGGGGCGACGGTGAACATCACGGCGGAAATCACCTCGGTGGCGGAGCGCCGCGTCGAATTCCGCGTGGAAGCCTGGGACAAAAAGGACAAGATCGGCGAGGGCACGCACCAGCGCGCCATCATCAACGTGGCCAAGTTCGCCGCCCGGATGGCGGAAAAGCAAACATCGGGCTAAGCCGGCTCCGCAGCGGAGTGGGAACTGCCTCGCCTGGACTAGCCTTGTTGATTCGATGATTCATTTTGATGCATAATGAATCAGGATGATCGGGGTGCTGCTATGATCTCTGCCAAGAATGGAGCAAAAGCGCGCGTGAGTGTCGCGCTCACTCAGGAGCTTCAGAACGAGGTGAGCGCGAGGGCCAAGCAAAACGGCATGAGCTTAAATCGCGCAATCTTGCAGCTTCTCGGTGCTGGACTCGAAGCCGAACGTCAGAAGAAACAGCGTCTCGAAGAAATGCTGCGCGAATACCGCGAATGCGCCGACCCTCGGGAAGCAGAGCGCCTGGGCGATGAGCTGGGTGCTATGATCTTTGGGCGGTGAAGCTCAATCGCTGGAGCGAATTCCCTAGAGGCGTTCAACGCCATCTCAGTGAGCGGCTCCTCTCCCGCAAGATAACGTCCGACGATCTGAACAAGCTGCGGGTCTGGGTTGACTCTCAACCCGACGTGCCTGAGACGCCCTGGTACTAAGGACTTCGGATCATTCAAGATTGTTGGCGAAGGCCCGAATCCGCTCAGCTTTCTGGATGCCGGACAACTGCCATTTGGCGTCGAGATCCGGCTGGATGAGGACGACGATGAGACATCCGCTGGCTAGGCGCGGCTGAGTTCCGCGTGCTGGAATATCAGATTTGCATGCCTTAAAATCCGACATAGGCAGATCTCTCGTATAACCTAACTCTTTTCCTTTCAGCGTGGCCATTCTCTTGCAATTGATCTGTAACGAAGGGAGAACTACCTTGAGCGATCCATCTACATACTGGCTCACCATTACCAACATCGGGTTAGGGGCGGTGACGCTGATTTGCTGCCTCGCGGTGGCCTTCGGCGTGGTACAGGAACTGGCCGCCAAACGGAAGAAGAAGGCGGCGTTTGCAACCCTCGACCATGAGGTCTCCGACCTGGCTGCCTCCTTCGGCGACGGGCACGCATTCCAATTTCCGCAGCTCGGGCTGACCATGGCGGATGGCGGCGAGCCAACCGGCGCAAAAGAAGCCCCGAAGGATAAAGAGCGGTAGCCACCATGACCTGCCCCTTCCTCAGAGAAGCGCAAGTCAAATTCTGCCACGCCTCCAGCGTGCGGAAGCTGATTCCGCTGAGTATGGCGGGGCGCGTGGAAGAGAAATGTTCCTCCTCCGCCTACCTCACCTGCCGGGTGTATCAATCGCAGGCTATGGAAGGGCCGGTGGACGGGCCATGCCCGTGCCTGGGGGAGTCGCTGATGCAATACTGCGCGGCGGCGCCGGTGGCGAAGCTGGTGCCGTTTAGCGAGTCGCTGCTTTCGCGCTGCGGCACGGACAGTCACCGTTATTGCGAACTCTACGGCGCGATGGCGCACCCGGTGGCCGCCGGCGACGAAGTGGACGGAATCGCCATGCCGGCCGAGCTGAGCTACGCGGCCAACCACCTGTGGCTGGAAGTGGGCGAAGGCGGCCAATGCCACGCCGGCATCGACGCCTTCCTGAGCCGCGCGCTGGGCAATGTGGAAAGCGTGCAATATGTGTGGCAGCAGGGACTGCACCGGCCGGCGGCGATTCTGACCGCAGGCGGAGCCGATTGGGAAGTGGTGTTTCCCAATCCGCTGCTGCTGACTGGCTGCAATCTGTACTTGCGCGCCAACCCGGGCCGCCTCGCGGCCGAACCGTACACGGCGGGATGGCTGTTCGAAGGGAGCTTGGTCGAAGGCACCACCGACAACCTGATGCAAGGTGCAGCAGCGAGGGAGTGGATGGGGTACGACGTGGGCCGCATTCACGAAGCCGTGCAGCGCGGCTCCGGCATGGCAGCCGATGGCGGGCTGTTCGCCGTAGGCGTATTGAACTGCCTGGATCGCGAATCCAGGCCGGCCCTGTTTCACGAGTTTTTCTCGCCGTTCGCGAGCGGGAAGAGGTCTTCTGAATGATTGGCGGCAAAATCGCGTTTGCGTCGGGAATGCTGCTGGCGCTGGCAGGCGGCTGGTTGGCATTCCCGCGCATCCTGTATCAAACCCGGCAGCAGCCGGTCAATTTCAGCCACAAGATCCACGCCGACAAGGCCGGCGCCAAGTGCGAGGACTGCCACTCCTTCCGCGACGACGGAACCTATGCCGGCGTTCCCACGCTGGATAAGTGCTCGGGCTGTCATGCCGCCGCGATGGGAACCACGGCGGAAGAGAAGAACTTCATCGATCGATACGTAACGCCCAACCGCGAGCCGCAATGGCTGAGCTATGCGCGGCAGCCCGAGAATGTCTACTTTTCGCATGTCTCGCACGTCAAGCTGGGGCACGTGAAGTGTGAGCAGTGCCACGGCAATGAAGGCGGGTCAGTCGCGTTGCGGCCGTATCAGCGGGACCCGATCAGTGGCTACTCGCGCGACATTTGGGGGCGGCCGGTGGCGCCGATAGGATTGCGGACCGAAGGCGGCATGAAGATGGACGACTGCGTGAATTGTCACCGCCGGCAGGGGCTGGAATACAGTTGCCTGGGGTGTCATAAATGACCACGACGCGCCGCAACCTTCTCAAATTCGCGGGCGGCGGAGCGGCGGGCGCGCTGCTGACGCCGGCGCCGTGGCGGCTGATCACCGATACCGCGCTATGGAGCGAGAACTGGCCGGGGATTCCACGGCCGGCGCGCGGCGAGATTAGCGCCCGCTTCACCCATTGCACGCTGTGTCCAGCCGGGTGCGCGGTGCGCGCGCGATGCGTCATCGCCCAGCCGGTTTCGCTGACCGGCGTGAAACCGCACCCCATCAGCCACGGCGCGCTGTGCCCGTGGGGAATCGCGGGGCATCATCTGCCTTATCATCCGGCGCGCGTGCGGCAAGGGCCGGTGAAGGAAGCGCTCGCGGCGGTGGCGCGCGCCATCTCGCACCGCAGCGCCGGCGAGCGAGTCGCGGTGCTCGATCTGCGTCCCGGCCGCACGGTTTCCTGGACCTATCGCCGCGCCATGGCCGCGATTGACGACGGCCTCTACCTGGCGCCGCGCCAGCCTGGTTATGCGATCGATCTCACCGCCGCCAAGACCGTGGTGAGCTTCGGCGCTCCGCTCTTCGATGGTTGGGGCACGCCGGGCAACGCATTCGCCGCGCGCGCCAATTTCCGGCTGGTGCAGATCGAGCCGGTGGAAACGCGGACTGCAGCGCTGGCCGACGTTTGGCTGCCCATCCGGCCGGGCACTGATCCGGCAATCGCGGCGGCCTTCGCCGGCGAGATCACCGTTGCCGAAGCTGCACGCGTCACCGGCGTCACAGAGCAAGCCATCGACGCGCTAAAGGAAGCCATCGCGAATGGACCGGCGGTGGTGTTGGCCGCCGACCCTGATTCGCCGCTGATGAATTGGAACGCGAAACTCCACGCACTGGGCCGCACGGTGGTGGCGCGGCGCGAAACGCCAGTGCCGGACGAGTGGAAGAAAGCTGCGCCCGTAAGCGAGATGGCCGCCACAGCGGATGGTTCGATTCGCCTGCTGCTGATCGACGAATCGCTGCCCGGCGGGTACGTGCCGTGGCAGGACATCCAACCGAAGCTGGCCCCGAATGCCGTGGTGGTGGCGTTCAGTTCCTCGAGCGAGGGCTACGCGAGGCATGCCCAATACGTGCTGCCCGCGCCGGTGTACCCGGAAGTGGCGGAAGACATCGGGCCGGCCATCGACACAGTCGCCGCAGTTTTTCGGATTGCCGCGCCGCTGATTGCGCCGGTGGTTCCGGTGGTGAATCCGGGTGAGCTGGTGGCGCGCATCGCCGGCCTGCCGCAATCCGATCCGCTGCGCGAGCGCGCCGATGCCATTCACAAATCCGGCCGCGGAACGCTGCTGAGCTACGCTGACGGAAAATCGACGGCTGTCAAGGAAGCTACGGCCGATGATTTCTGGAAGACTCTCAACCAGGGCGGGTGCTGGATGGACGATTCAGGCAAGAAGGCTGCGCCCGAACATGCGGTGCTCGACGGAGCTGGGGTTGGCAGGTCGGGGACCCGCCCCACCTTGCATGACGAACTGCCACTGACAGTGGTGGTGGCGGGGGCAACGCCCGGCGGTCTCGAATCGCCGCTGATGTCGAAACTGGAGCGCGAGTCGAACCTGCGCATGACCGTCAACGCGCTCTCGCTTTCGCCCGCCGATGCCCGTTCGAACGGGATCGAAAATGGCAGCCATTGCGTGCTGGAAACGGCCTGTGGCCGGCTGAGCGCGGTGGCTACCATCGATGCAGGCGTGCCGGCCGGCGTGGTGGAAGTGCTGGGCGGCCCGCGAATGGCGGATTTGTGCGGAGCGAGCCTCCGCGCCAGGGTGGTGCGAGTATGACGGCCAAGCGTTACGGCATGTCGATCGATATCGACAAGTGCAACGGGTGCGGCGCCTGCATGATGGCCTGCGCGGTCGAGAACAATATCCCGCCCGCGCCGGAAGCCGCCAACGACCGCCGGGGCGTCACCTGGATTCGCGTCTACAAAATCGATAACCACCTGGCGTATCCGGAACGGCGCACCGCGTTCGTTCCGGTGCTCTGCCAGCAGTGCGGGCACGACACGCCTTGCGTCCATGTCTGCCCGCAGCAGGCGGTGGATGTGGACCCCGAAACCGGCATCGTGGGCCAGATGCCGGAGCGCTGCCTGGGCTGCCGCTATTGCATGGTAGCGTGCCCTTATCACGCGCGTTATTTCAACTGGTGGGACCCGAAATGGCCGGCCGGCATGGAGAAAACGCTCAACCCCGACGTTGCGCCGCGCATGCGGGGCGTGGTGGAGAAATGCAATTTCTGCCACGGCCGCTGGCACGCCGCCCAGCAGAAAGCCGCGGCTGCCGGAAAAACCGAAATCGATGCGGCCGATTACGTCCCGGCCTGCGTGGAAGCCTGCCCCACCGGGGCCATCCGCTTCGGCGATCTCAACGATTCGTCGACTGAAGTCGCGCAGGACGCCGCGCGCCCGGAGAGCTTCCGCCTGCTCGAGAAGATCGGCACCGAGCCGAAGATCCATTACCGCTCCCGGCGAGACTGGGTACGCGAAATTTCGAGCGCTCCGCGGCCCGAAGGAAAGGATGGCCTCCGTGGATAGAGAATTCATCACGCGCGGTCTGCGCCGCTCTTCCACTGGACGATTCCTGCTGTGGATTCTTCCCTGGGCCGCCCTGTTGGTGTTTGGCCTGTACTGTGCCGGGTTGTGCCTGGTCAAGGGCTTGAACCAGACCAACATGGACAACCGCTTCGCCTTCGGCCTCTGGATCTTCCTCGATCTCACTGTGATCGCACTCGGCGCGGGCGCATTCCTGACCGGGTTTCTGCTGTACATTTTGAAGATCGACGAGCTGCGCTCGGTGATCAACAGCGCCGTCGTGATCGGTCTGGTATGTTACTCGGGCGCGGTCGCCGCGCTGGCGGTGGATGTCGGCCAGCCGCTGCGGAGTTGGTTCACCTTCTGGTACCCCAACGTACACTCCATGCTGACGGAAGTCACCTTCTGCATCAGTTGCTACCTGACCGTGCTGTTGATCGAGTACCTGCCCATCGTGCTGCGCAACCGCAAGCTGCATGACGTTCCGTCGTTCCTGGTGTTCGAACACCAATTGCATAAGCTGGTTTACGTGCTGGCCGGCGTGGGTACCTTCCTTTCGTTCTTCCATCAGGGCTCGCTGGGCGGATTGTATGGCGTGCTGCGCGGCCGGCCGTTCGCGTTCCGCGAAGGCCTGGCGGTGTGGCCTTCCACCTTCTTCCTGTTTATTCTCTCGGCGGCGGCGGTGGGGCCGAGCTTCATCCTGCTGACCACCTGGCTGGTGGAAAAACTCTCGCGCAAGCGCCTGGTGAGGCCCGCCGTGTTCCGGCGGCTGGCGCGCATCTCGGGCCTGCTGCTGGCCGTGTATGTGCTGGCCAAGGCGATCGACACGCTGATCTGGATCAATCGCACTTCGCCCGGCAGCGGTTTCCAGGCCTGGCAATATTACAGTTGGAAACCGTTCGGCACCTGGATTCTGTTCGCGGAGATCGTCGTCTTCGGCCTGCTGCCCGCGCTAGTGATGCTGACGCCGCGGCTGCGCGCGCACACTGGCTGGCTGGTAACGGCGGCGGCGATGGCCTGCTGCGGCGTGGCGCTCAACCGTTTCGTGATGACGGTGCAGACGCTGGCGCTGCCTACGTTATCGTTCGATCCCTTCCTCACTTACTATCCGAGCTGGCAGGAGGTCGGGACCTTCCTGGCCGTGGTGGCGTATGGAGTTTTGGTGTATTCATTTTCGTTCCGCTACTTCAATTTGTTCCCGGAAGAGCGCGAATTGAGACTCGAAGCGGCCGCGCAGGAAGAAGAACTCGCGCTGGCCGGGAGGTATTGAAAAGTGTTGCCGTGGATTTATGGATTCGTCTGGAACACCGGTCACATCGTCTTCCTGGGCGCTTTTTACGCCGTGCTGACGGTGGTGGTGGCGACACTGGTCTCGGCGGCCATTCGCTCCAAGCGCGCGCTGAAGGCCGACCAGGCGGAAGCCATCCGCTGGCACGAAGATTTTGAAAGCATGCCTGCCTGCGACCAGGTGTGCCGCCACGTGCTGACGGGCGAATTCCAGAGTCGGCAGTGTCCGCACGCCTTCGATTGCCGGCAATGCGAAACGCACGCCAAATTGATCGCGCGGAATCCGCTGCCTCGGGTGGAAGAGCCGGAAGAAGACGTCTTCGGCATGGCGTTTCCGCTCGACCGTTTTTACCATCGCGGCCACGCCTGGGCGCGGCCAGAGAAAGATGGAACCGTGCTGGTGGGGCTGGACGAACTGGGCGCGCGGCTGCTCGGCCAGCCGGATGCGCTGGTGTTGCCGAAACCGGGAGATCGGGTCCACGCTAATGGCGCCGCGTTTCATGCCCGACGCCGCGGCGCCGACGTGCGCGTGGTATCTCCGGTGGATGGCGAAGTAGTGGAAACCGGCGACGCGGGCCGCGGCTGGTACCTTCGCGTGAAACCGGCGAGCAACGACGCAAACACCTTCCGCCACCTGCTGCGCGGCGCTGAAATCAAGCCATGGATCCAACGCGAAATGGAGCGGCTGCAACTGGCGCTGACCGCCGAAGGCGCAGCCCCCGCGCTGGCCGATGGCGGCGTCCCGGTCAACGACATCGCCGCCGCCTACCCCACCGCCGATTGGGACGCAGTCTGCGGCGAAATGTTCCTCGATGCATAGCGTGTCGCCAGAAGCCGGGCGGTGCGCAACATGAAAATGGTGGCGTCTTGTGTTCCGAGGAAATCCGCTGGCGTCTGAGCGCATCGGTACGCCAGGCTTGCAGCGGCCGCCCTTAGGGCGAAAAACAGCAGCCCACGGCGCAAGCCGTGCGGATCTGGTTGTTGACTGGCAGCCCCGGAACCGGGCGGAAGACTGCTGGCGAGAGCTTCTTCCGCGCCGTTCCGGGCTCGTCCTTATTGCCGGCTTATCCCGACGGCTTGCGCCGTGGTCCATCTTCTTTCGCTGCTGGCGCAGCTTAAGGGCGTGCCCTGACGCTGGAAAGAGACCACTTTTATGTCATGCACCCCAGAGCTACGCGCGAGGAGGCCTCGTTTGCTGTGCGCCCTCACTTCGTGAAGAAATCCAGTGGCGCGAGCGAGACGATCGTCCAGCGCTTGCCTCTGCGCTCGATCTTGCAGATGAGCTGTGACTCGCGCTGCAGGATGCGGATGCCGGTCGCGGCGTTGACGACTTCGAGCGTCCACTCAACCTCCAGCGTGCGCACAGTATCGGTGCCTTCGTCGCTGGTCAGACTGATGGTCGAATCGACCTCGCCTTGAGCTGCCAAACCCTCCGCGCCATTGCGCAGCGCCTCGTAACCCGGCAGTTTGGAATCAAATGACGCCATAAGGCCCGCGGCCGGAGTATTCGGCTGGCTGAGCGCACGGGCGGCGGATTCGAGCAGGTCCCAGGCGCCAGATACATCCGGCGGAGAGAAAAGGCCGGGCGCCCCGGGAGCAACCTCTGGACTGTCGCCGAAGGCAACCATACGCAGCACGCCATCGCGCGATTCCACGCGGCACGATACCCGCTTCTCGCGATGGGTGATGCCGCGCAATCCCTCGCGCGCGGTCAGATCCAGCTTCCAATCGATGGCGAGAGCGACCCCGCGGTTATCGGCGGTCGCGGAGAGGAACTCCAGCGCCGGCTGAACGTCGTAAGACTGCAGCAGGGCTTCCACCGGCTTGCGCAGTTGCGCGGCCAACGGCTTATCGAAGGCTTCCAGGAAGCCGGCGGCGCGACGTTCGGCCAGCGCTTGCGCGGCGTTCGACACCAGGTCGCGCGCGGCTTGTCGCTGGTCCGCCGGACCGCTCTGTGCGGCGGCCGGCCATGCCGATGCGATCAGCAGAAGCGCGCGCAGCAAGTTCGGCATGTCACGTCCTATAGCTGGCATTAATGTGAATATAGCCGTGGGTAAGGTCGCAGGTCCAGAAGCGGGCCTCGCCTTTGGCTTTGCCGCGCAGCGAAAACCGGATGTGACATTCGGGCGCATCCAACTTCTGTTTCAGCTCCGCTTCGGAAAACGGCGCCGCCAGTCCGCCGCGGCAAACCGCGACGCCCTGCATCCGGATATCGGTCTTGGCCGGATCGAAGGGCACCCCGGCGTTACCGGCGGCGGAAAGGATACGGCCCCAATTCGGGTCGGAGCCGGCAATGGCGGTTTTGACCAGCGGCGAATTGGCGATGGCGCGGGCCAGGCGCGCGGCGGCATCGTCGCTGGGCGCGCCCGTTACTTCGATGGTGACCAGCTTCTTGGCGCCCTCACCGTCGCGAGCGATAGCCTGCGCCAAGTGCTGCATGACGCTGGTGATTTTCTCTTCCACGCGCGCGAGCTCCTTGGCTTCCGGGCGGACGCCGGAAGCGCCATTGGCGAGCAGCACCAGCGTGTCGTTGGTGGAAGTGTCGCCATCCACCGAAAGGCGGTGGTAGCTCGAGTCGGCGGCGCGCTTGAGGATGGCGCGCAAGGCCGCGGCGGGAAGCTGGGCGTCGGTCATCACGAAGCCGAGCGTGGTGGCCATGTTCGGCTGAATCATGCCGGAGCCCTTGGTCATGCCGGCCACGCGCACCGCGCCGCGCCGCAGGTGGGCTTCGGCAAACGCGGTTTTGACCACCAGGTCGGTGGTCATGATGGCGCGGGCGGCGTCTTCGAAGCGCGCCGGCGAAAGGCCCGCCACCAGCCGCGGCAGAGCGTCGGTGATCTTGGCGCCGTCCATTTCCACGCCGATCACGCCAGTGGATGCGGTGAGCACCTGCGCCACCGGCAGCTTGAGAAGCTTGGCGGCCGCGCGCGCGGTGGCCAGCGCCACAGCGTCGCCGGTGCGCGTGGCGCAGTTGGCGTTGCCGGCATTCATCAGGATGGCGCCGACGCGGCCCTTCGACAATGCCAGATGGCGGCGGCACAGCCGGACCGGCGCCGCCTGCACGCGGTTGCGCGTGAATATGGCGGCGGCGGTGGCGTCGAGACCGGTGACGATCAGCGCCAGATCGTCACGCTCGGCTTGCCGGATTCCGGCGTACACGGCCGAATAAGCATATCCCAAGGGCAGATTCAAACGGACACCTCTCCTAAAGCGTCTTCAATTCGGACATGGCGCACGCACTCATGCGTGCCGCGTCGGCACTCGTGCCGACGCCGGTTCTCCGTGCGCCAGCAGGTGTCGAGAAGAGTCTCGACACACGTCGCATGAGTGCGCGCGCCAAGTCGTTGGGCGTGATTCGCCATAGTCATATTCCGACACAGCCTAAGATTTCATTTTCGACGAATCGCTGCCCGTTGGCGAAATCGGCGGCGGGCATCCGCTTGCGGCCCTCCATCTGCACCTCGATGAGTTCGAGTGCGCCGACCCCGCAGGCAACCAGCGGCGGCTTAATGCGAACCAGAGCGCCTGGCGGATGGCCGGCGCCAGCTTCGACTGGGCGCGCGCGCCACACGTGCAGGGCGGCGCCGCGGAAGATCGAGTAAGCGCCGGGCCAAGGCTGCATGCCGCGCACCTGGTTGTGAATCTGGGCGGCGGAGCGGGTCCAATCGATACGGCCATCTTCCTTCTTGAGCATAGACGCGTACGTGGCTTGCGCGTTGTCCTGCGGCTGCGGAATCACGCGGCCGGCCGCGAGCGCGTCGAGAGCTTCCACCAGCAGGCCCGCGCCCATCACGGACAAGCGGCGGCCCAGGTCGATGGCGGTCTCATCGGCGCCGATGGCCGTTTCGGCTTTGAGCAGCATCGGCCCGGTATCGAGGCCGGCATCGATCCGCATGATCGTTACGCCAGTGACCGTTTCGCCGTTGACGATGGCCCACTGGATGGGCCCCGCGCCGCGGTATTTCGGCAACAGCGAAGCGTGCACGTTGAGGATACCCAGCGGCGGAATATCGATAACCGATTGCGGAATGATCTGGCCGTAGCCCACCACCACCATGGCTTCCGGCGCGAGCGATCGCAGATGGTCGACGGCTTCCGGCCGCTTGACGCGCTCCGGCTGATAGACGGGCATGCCCAGCCGCAGCGCGGCTTCCTTCACCGGCGGCGGCGCCAGCGTCTGGCCGCGTCCCTTGGGCCGGTCAGGTTGCGTGACGGCGGCGAGTACCTGATGGCCGCGCTCCACCAGCCGTTCCAGCGTGGGCACGGCGAACGCGGGCGTGCCGAGGAAGACCAGGCGCATAGCGTCGGCTCAGTCCCACTCGCCGGCGCGCTGCATCTTGCGGATCTTGCGCTTGAGAAGATCGCGCTTGAGCGCGCTGATGTGGCTAATGTAGAGCCGGCCGTACAAATGATCGGTTTCGTGCTGAAAGGCGCGCGCCAGCAGGTCTTCGCCGGTCGTTTCAAACGTCTCGCCCTTGGCATCTTGCGCGCGGATGGTGACTCGCTTGCCGCGGCGCACCTGCTCGCGGAAACCGGGAACGCTGAGGCAGCCCTCCTCGCCCACCTGTTTGCCTTCGACTTTCACGATGGTGGGGTTGATGAGGACGAGCTTGTCTTCCGGGCGTTGGCCGTTCGAGACATCGATGACGGAGATTTTTCGCGGGAAGCCGATCTGCGGCGCGGCCAGGCCCACGCCCTTGGCAGCGTACATCGACTCGAACATATCCGCCAGGAATTGATGAAGATCCGGCGTATCGAACTCGGTCACGGTTTCCGCTTCGCGTTCGAGCACGGGATCGCCGAATTTGACTATCGGGTAGACCATATTCTCAATGGAACATCACGGGCGATTGGATACACGCATCGGAGCCGCGACCATCATCGGAGCCGCGACCATAGGGAGCGGTTTTGCCGCGAATGATCAACATCGCCATCTCTAATATCTTCGCACCTGCTCGCGGTAACCTTCAAAATTGCGGCGGGTTTCGCCGAGCGAGTCGCCGCCAAATTTCTCCAGAAACGCCTGCGCCAGAACCAACGCCACCATCGCCTCGCCGATCACGCCGGCGGCCGGCACCACGGCTACATCGGATCGCTCATAAGCTGCCAGCGCGGGCTCGCGGGTCGCCAAATCCACCGATTCCAGCGGCCGGCGCAGCGTCGAAATGGGCTTGAGCAGGCCGCGCACCAGTACGTCCTGGCCGTTGGTGATGCCGCCTTCCAGGCCGCCGGCGCGGTTGGCGCCGCGGGTGAACACGCGTTCCTCGCGGTCATAGTGAATGGTGTCCTGCACCTGGGAGCCGAAGCTCGCCGCACCCGCGGCGGCGAAGCCGATTTCGACGCCCTTGACCGCCTGAATGGAAACGATGGCCTGGGCGAGGCGGCCGTCCAGTCGGGAATCCCATGCGACGTGCGAGCCGAGGCCTATCGGAACGCCGCGAGCCACCACCTCGAACACGCCGCCAACCGTGTCGCCGGTGCGGTAGGCTTCATCCACTTCTTCCTTCATGCGGGCCTCGACGGCAGGATCGACGCAGCCGAGCAGGACGCTGTCGCGCCGGCTCAGTTCGACCAGTTCCGCGAATTCCACGGCCCGTTCGAGGCGCACACGGCCGACGCCGATCACGTGGCTGAGCACGATGATGCCAAATTCGCCGAGCAAGGCTTTGGCGATGGCGCCCACCGCCACGCGGGCGGCGGTTTCGCGGGCGCTGGCGCGCTCCAGGATGTAGCGCGCATCGTGGAAATCGTATTTCACTGCGCCGGCCAGGTCGGCGTGGCCGGGACGCGGACGGGTGACCGGCTTCCGCTGGTCTTCCGCGCCCGCGATACCTTCCACCGGAAGCGCGCGCGTCCAGTTCTCCCAGTCGCGATTGCGAATCAGTATGGCGATGGGGGATCCGATGGTGTGCGAGTGACGCACGCCGGCGACAATTTCGGCGCGGTCGGTCTCGATCTTCATGCGCCCGCCGCGGCCGTAGCCCTGCTGGCGCCGCCAAAGTTCGCGATTCACCGCGTCCAGGGAAATAGGGATGCCTGCCGGAAGTCCGGTGAGCGTGGCCACCAGCCATTCGCCGTGGGACTCGCCGGCGGTTTCAAATCGCAGCATCGATACCAGAGTTTTTTATCGTAGCAGACCCAGGGGACAGACTTCTCTGTCCCAAGGCGCCGCCCTTTGGCGCCGCGTGGACAGAGCGGTCTGTCCCCCGTCCACCTGTCCCCCGTCCTCAGAAGCCGCGCCCGACTGGCGTACGCAACCGGTTCCCGACAGGCGCAAGCTCGCTGATGAGCTGGCGTTGACGTTCGACCCGGTACTCGGCGGGGCTCAGTTCGAAGGTGTAGCCAGAGGCAGTCTGTTCGCGCAGCACGTCATCCGGATGCTGGAGATGTTCGCGCAACTCGGCTTGGATGTTGGGCGTCTCGCCCACAAAAATCCACTCTCGCGCATTTGAGAGTCCGTATACCCCGGAAGCCGCTGGCGCATTCTTGTCGATCGAGGTTGCGGTGAAAGGGCGGTTTCCGTGATTCTCGAAGGGCATTATTTGGCTTCCCCTACCCGAAGAGCTACTACGGGTTTTCCTCGGGCCGGTCTAACCGTGGCTGCTCGATTGACCCGGCTTTCCCGTTCGTCAACCTGCTGCTCGCTCGCCCACTCACGGGCCGGGTAAATCCACGAGAGGATTCGATGAGGCCACGACTCGCTGGGTTGAGACATCAGAATCGCCATATACTCCAGACTCGCTTAGTAGTAAAAATCTTCCGCCGACTCACGGCCGGGATTCTGCAACTCGGCCCGCAATGGGTGGCTTTTCCAGTCTGTCCAGATCCTGCCCAACCCGGCAAGCGAAATCATCAAGGCGCACAAAGATATCGCCCCCGGCAAATAAGTGGAAATGAAAGTGGATAGCACGGTTACCCTTCCCGAAATAGTTGGGCTAAGAAGGGGACCCAGGTGAGCTGACTTAGTTCAGATCATCCGTAGATTGGGCGGAAGTGCCCAGTCACTAATTTAAGCGTAGGTCCGTTGTACACGCTTGTCAAGTGAAAGGCGTGATGGAGCTTGTAAGTTACTGATTCGGACGGGGAGCGCCCGGACATGCCCACAGGGCAGCCCGTCCGCCCCAGGCTACTTCAGGGATAGGGTTAGCGCTTTGCCACCGTATTCCACGCGGCGCGCCGGCTGCGGTGCAAAGGAAAAGCCCACTGGATGCCCGGCCGAAACCAGCACCACTTCGATGGCACGATGTTGCGGCATCCCGGCGTAGGAGCCATGCCGGTCGCCCACCGTCAACGACTGGGCCTGATCGTCCCAATGAAGCGCAATCTCGCTGAAGGCGCCCTGCTCGTAGTTGTAATTGGTGCCTTCGTCCTCATAGAGCGTAAAGTCGCCGTCGGCTCCGGCATATACGTACACTGTGAGCGGATCGGCCGGTCTCTGGCCGGTGTATTGGATATCCGGCCCGTAGGGGATGATAGAACCTGCCCGCACATAGACCGGTATCTGGTCGTAAGGCGCGGCTGCGTTCGGCATGGCGCCACCCTGTACCTTTTGGCCGGTCCAGAGGTCGTACCACGCGGCGGCGGGCGGCAGGTAAACGGCGCGGCTGCGCGCCTGGTATTTGGTAATGGGAGCCACCAGGAACGCCGGGCCGAACAGGAACTGGTCAGCCAACTCGCGCGCCTGTTGGTCGCCGGGAAAATCCATCACCAGCGGACGGAGGATGGTCGCATCGCGCCGGGTCACCGCGCCGGCCAGCGAATAAATGTACGGCAACATGCGGTAGCGGAGGCGGTCGAACTTCATCTCCGCCTGGTAGGCCGGGCTCGCATCGCCGCCCATGGTCCACATCTCGCGGAAGCGCAGTTCCCCATGCACGCGCAGCAGCGGCGTGAAGGTGCTGAACTCGAACCAGCGGGCGTTCAACTCGCGCCACTCCTCCTGGTCGGCGGGCTTCATATCGGCGGTCGAGAACTTGTCTTGCATCGTGTAGCCGCCGGTGTCGGTGGTCCAGTAGGGCACCCCCGACAGGCTGAATCCCAACCCCGCCGGAATCTGCCTGGCCAGCGCGGTCCACGTCGATGTGATGTCTCCCGACCAGCTTGCCGCCGCGTAACGCTGCTGTCCGGCATAACCGGACCGCGTGAGCAGGAACACGCGCTGGTTGGGCGCGGCCCGGCGCTGGCCCTCATAAATCGCTTCGCTGTTCATCAGCGCGAAGCCGTTCAGCATGCGCGAGGCTGTCCCGAGGGCAGTGGGATTCATCAAGCGGCGCTGATCTTCCACCGATGTTGGAGACGGTGTGCAGTCCGGTTCGCTGGCATCCATCCACCAGGCGTCGATCCCCCGGCGGAACAGGTTCTTGTCGATCTGTGACCAATACAAATCCCGCGCTGCCGGGTTAAATGCGTCGTAATCGGTGGCGACGTATCCCAGCCAGTCGCGCTCCTGCAGTTGCAGGTTCGACTGGTAGAGGAAACCGTGCGCCATCAGTTCCTTCGCGTTCGCGGTGGTTGGATAGAACTTGGGCCAAACCGAAATCATCAGGTGCGCATGCTGATCGTGAATGGCTTTGATCCAGCCGTCGGGATCGGGAAAGCGCGCCGGATCGAATTGATGCGAGCCCCAGGAATCAATCGGCCAGTATTGCCAGTCCTGAACGATATTGTCGAAGGGAATCTGCCGGCGCCGGTATTCGCGCACGACGTCCAGGCTCTGTTGGGCGGTTTCGTAACGCTGGCGCGATTGCCAAAGACCGAAAACCCACGCTGGCATCATTGGCGCGCGCCCGGTCAACTGGCGGTAGCCGGCAATCACATCGTCCAGCTTCGGCCCGTATACGAAGTAATAGTCGATGCCGTCGCCCACCTCGGACCACAAGGAAGTGGAGCGGTCCTGATCCGGCGTCTTCCACGCGAACTTCATCGTGCTGCCCTGCTCGGTGTCCCATTCGATGCGGATTGGGTAGCGCCGCCCGCCTTCGAGCGGGATCTTCACCTGGTCGGCCGCGGCGAGCCATCCCTGCCGCCAATGGTCGAAGACCAGTTTGCCATCGATCCACACCTTGATGCCGCCGTTGGCGAACGTTTGGAACTGGTAGTCGCCGGTAACCGGCGCCGCGATCGATCCTTCCCAGCGGGTGTTCTTCACCGGTGGCTGTGGCTCGCCCTGCGGCAGCAAATCCAACTGCAAATCGGAGGAAAATCGCCCCGGCTCGGAGCCATCTATCGGCCGCACCGTGAGCCCGCCCTGGGCGCCCGCGGCATCGAACAGGTACTCCGGCGGAATCGCCGTGAACGGCCGCAGATCGCCGAAACGCGTCAGCGACGTGTTCTCCCACAACACGCCGTAGCCGCGGCTCGACACCAGAAACGGCACCGCGATATTGGTGTTGTGCTGCCACAGGTCCAGGTCGTAACCCTTGATATCGAGCGTGTTGAATTGCCGCTGCCCGAGCCCGTAGAGCGATTCGCCGGCGTTCTCCCCCCAGCGCTGCTGGACGTGCCAGGTCTTCTCGCCCTGCACCTCGGCCGGCTCGAGCACGCGGCCACCGGGAACTTCGGAGGCGATGGGATTACCCGCGGGGTCGAGAAAGCGAACCGCCCCCGCGCGCCGGTCCACCACAACTTGCAGCCGTGCGGTGCTCACCGTGGTCATATCCGCCGTGCCACCCAGTTTCCAATCCCGAAACGGCGCCGGCTGCGGAACCACGTCCAGCACCGGACGCGTGAAGAAGCTCGCATCTTTGGCGAATGCGATCCGCACCACGGTCTCCGAAAGCACCTGGATCTTGAGTAGCCCGGCGGGCATTGTGAGCACGATGCCGTCCGCCTGTTTCGATGGCGGCTGGGCAATCGCCAGCACGCCCGGCAGGAGCGGCAACAGCACGGCGGCTGAACTACGCAGCAAGTGGATCAGTTTCTGGCGAATCATTCCGGAATCCTCTTTTCGCGCTTTCGCGACCGTTCAGGATACCAACCGGAACGGGCGCAAACCAAAGAGGCTGCCCGATGCCCCAACTTTCATGCTCCGCACTCCGCACCCGCGTTTCGTTTGATGGAAATGCCAATCACGGGGCCAGTGGTATAATTAGACAGTAAGAGCACTCAAACTCTTTTTCGAGTCGAAATGACGAAACATCCCAAGGGCACGGGCGCCCGCATTCTCCTCAGCTCGGTTTTCGGCCCTTACGCGCAGGACGACGCGTACGGCAGCCGCACCATCAACCCGATGGAGCTTTACCACAACCAGGTGACACGCGCGCAGGGAGCGTTTTCGCTCCGCATGTTCCACCGCTCGTGGGGCCTCCTCATGATCCAGCGCAATATCTCGGCGCCCACCACGGTGCTCGATTTTCCCACCCGCGCGGCGTTTGAGGCCGAGCTCTCGAGCAACGAATACGACATCATCGGCATCTCGTCGATCATCGTCAACGTGGGCAAGGTGCGCGAGATGTGCCGCATTGCGCGGCAGCTTGCGCCCAAAGCCACTATCGTGGTGGGCGGGCACGTAGCCGCCGTTCCGGGCATCGAGAAAATGATCGATGCCGACCACATTGTGAAGGGCGAGGGCATCTCCTGGATGCGCCGCTTCCTGGGCGAGGATGAAACCGCCCCCATCGCGCATCCCGAGATCGTTTCCGGTTTCGGCGCCCGCACGCTGGGTATCAAGCTGCCGCAAACCAAGGGCTCGACGGCAGCCACCATTATTCCCTCGGTGGGCTGCCCCATGGGTTGCAACTTCTGCACCACCTCGGCGTTCTTCGGCGGCAAGGGAAAATACCTCAACTTTTACAACACCGGCAAAGAGCTGTACGACGTAATGAACCACATGGAAACGAAGCTGGGGGCGCGCTCGTTCTTCATGATGGACGAGAACTTCCTGCTCCACAAGCGGCGCGCCATGCAGTTGCTCGAGTTCATGAAGGCGGAGAAGAAGCCGTGGTCGCTGTACGTCTTCTCCTCGGCCAACGCGATCAACCAGTATTCCATGCGCGAGTTGGTGGAACTGGGCGTCTCCTGGGTGTGGATGGGCCTGGAATCGGAACACTCCGCTTACGACAAGCTTAAGGGCACCGACAGCATGAAGCTCACGCGCGAGTTGCAACGGCACGGCATCAAGATTCTGGGTTCCACCATCGTCGGTCTGGAGCATCACACGCCGCAGAACATCGAGGCGGAAATCGAATACGCCATCGCCCACGATACGGATTTCCACCAGTTCATGCTCTACACCCCCGTGCCGGGAACGCCGTTGTACGCCGAGATGCAGGAGCAGGGCCGCATGTTGGAGGGCGTGGATCTGGCCGATATTCACGGCCAGGACCGGTTCAATTTCAAGCACGCCGCCATTTCGCGCGAGGATTCCAAACGATTTCTGGATTGGGCGTTCCGCCGCGATTTCGAGCGCAACGGCCCCAGCATTTACCGCATCTGCCGCACCACGCTGGAAGGCTGGGTGCGGTACAAGAACGACGCCGATGCGCGCGTGAAGGCTCGCTTCGCCCGCGAGGCGCGCTCCTTGAGCGACGGCTATACGGCCGCGCTGTGGGCGATGGAGCACCACCTGGCCGGCACCAACGAAGCTGTGGCGGAGAAAATCCGCTCGCTGCGCCAGCAAGTGGAGCGGGAGTTCGGCCTGCTCTCCCGCGTGATCGCCCGCACGCTGGGTCCCGTGATGCTGTGGTCGGCTCGCCGCGAAGAGCGCCGGCTGGCCGCCGGCCACACCTATGAGCCGCGGACCATCATCGAGCGCCGAAACTGGACGTGGTCCCCGCAGTTGTTGCCCACGCCGGACCTGACAGCGCTGCCAGTGATCGAGGAATCCTCGGCCGGGTAGGCTACAGCGTTTTCTATATTTCTGTTTGGTGTTTCCTGCAAGAAGTCGCTGAAACCTCGCTGATGGAACGTCAGGAGTCCGTGCTTGCGCACATTGACGTCATCCAAGGTCACCCGGATAACCACATCGACCAGCGCCACACTCCGTGAGGCAACGGTCGTCACCAACGCTTCGAGAGTGCTTCCCGGTAGGGGTTCGTCCGGAAGCCGTACGACATGTGTCTGAGCGGAGCAGTGCTTCAAAGCGTCGGACCCGCAATTCTGTTTCTTGCGAAGCGTGTGTTGACGCACAGACGCGGCCATGGCAGCAAAGACAGTCGACGTCTCCAGAAGATCGCCTTCCCTTCCGCCTTAAGTGGCTCTGGGACCCGATGCGACCGCGATCACGGAATCGATTTGTACAGCGTTAGCATCGACGAAGCCATTCGGATTAAGGTCCACCGTTTCGAAGAACCGGCCAATCAAGAGCCTGAGCGATTGGTGGGTAAAAAAGTGCACATGGTCAGGATTGTCGTAGACCGTCTCGACAGGCACCTCGATCACGGTTTTGCCCCCAGGCTTCATTACACGGGCGATATCCTGTACCATAGTCACAACATCGGCTACATGTTCGAGCGTGTGGTAAGCCAGCACAAGATCGAACCTTCGCCCCGCCACTTTCGATGCGGCAAACCCCTCGGCTGCTATTGGGATCGAATACGTGCTGCCGCCGAGCGCGGCGACCTGTGCATTGCATTCAAACCCGAGCACATCGTGACCGCGGAGTTTCAGCTCGTGCAGTATGCGCCCTTCGGAACAGCCGATTTCCAGCACTCGCTTGGGTGGTGTGTCGGCAAACCCGGCAAGCTTATATATGGAATCCAGGCGCGGCGCCAGCCAGTCTTCCCAATTGCCTTCCGTGAGGGATCGGATGCCGCCATGCCCCTTGTCCTTGTGCCAATATACAAGACCGTCATAGAGCGCCTGCAACTCTTCGTCGCGGGGCATTCGACTGGCGGCCGCATGTCCGCAGGCTGTGCACTTGACAACCGAAAACCTGGTGACGGCATTGGCGAGTTCGGTCTTACCGCCGCACACCGGACATGGAACGGCCGAACGGCGGCCCCTGGATAGATACTTCGCCAGCTTCCACCGGACCAGGGCTCTGTAGCGAGTCACCATCGGAACCAAAGAGACAGCCAACTCGTCAGCGGCCGCCCGATTGCACTCGGGCTCATGTCGAAGGCGAACGGTCCCCACCAATCGCGCCGCGATCCGGAGAACACGGTTTTCCCTTCGCTTGCTCATGCTATCCCTTCCACTCCCAAACTCCCACACGCCCAGCCGCGGTCAGCATCCCGACCATATGATTCTGTCGATGTTTCTCCAGGTCTTCCGAACCCTGGCGGTCCACCGGCTAGCCCAGACAACTGCAAGAGTCAGCACCGCAACCCGGAAAGACATGCGCTTCCACAGCAACCGAAACACTCCCGGACGAACCTTGCGTGGGAGCCCGATCAGGGCGCGGGCGACATGAAGGTCTCCGTAGACGCGCGCGAAGTCTTCAATCCGTCCTGCGATTACCGTCGCTGCCAGGGCGGCAAGTTCGCTCGGCTGCCAGGCAAAGCGGAGCGGGTCGGCGGATTCCTGATCGGCCGAGGTCAGCACGGCATTGGCGAAGTGGTTCGTTCCATGCAAGCGATAAGCCCCACCCGTCCGGCGCACAATGACTGTGGTGTTGAACGCGTGCGCCATTCCAACGATGTAATAGTCCGAACACACGCGGAAGCGCTCGGTCGCATCGGGAAGCGCCATCCGCAGGAAGTCGTAGCGGAACATCATGAAGCTCTGCGTAGTCCAGCACCAAAGTCTTAACTCGATGGTGTTAGCAATCGATGGCGGTACCACGAGACATGACAGCCGTTCGCCGCGCACGTCCACGCTGCGCTCTTCGAGTACAGGTCGGAAGGCTCTCCAAAGGCCCGGTCGAATTTCACGATGATGGGCCGAGAGCAGTGTTCCGGTCTCGTCGATCATCGCGCTATCCAGGCATATCATGGCGGCAATCGGTTCACAGTTGAGATGCACGGCAAGCTGCGTTTCCAGACAATCGGGGAATAGCACATCGTCGGAATCCACGAAAGCCACAAATGTGCCGTGACAGGCGTGGAACCCGGCAATTTGAGCCGAGAGCTGCCCGAGGTTGCGAACGTTTCGCAGTAGGGTGAAGCGCGAGTCTCTGCGCTCGGCGAGAAAGCCCTCTATCTCCGCTAAGGTGCCATCGGTCGAACAATCCTCGACGACAACGCACTCGAAAGCGCTGTAACTCTGGTCCGCAATGCTGCCCAGCGTGTGGCGGACAAAGCGTTCGCTATTATACGCAGTGACGATTATCGACAACAAGGGGAGGTGAACCTCGGCGGGCAGGCGCCCCGCCAACGAACCCACGACCCGCGCGATGTCCGGCGCTCCTTCCAATTCGATTTCAGGCACGGACCTCCTTAAAGTCTTCCCGCCAGCGAGACACTGCCATCCGGGACCACTGACCTTTCCTGAGTCTTAAAATCCTTGAGCCAACGGTGGACTCGCCAGGCCAGGGCCGGGACAACAATTATGAGAGCGGTGATTGTAGTGCTCCAGAGGATTCCCGCCACGCCCAGGCGGGGAGCCAAAAGGAATTTGAGGCCGAACGCGCTCAGTGCCCCGGTGAAGCATATGACAACCTGAAAACGGAGTATCGACAAGCCGTTGAGGAGGAGCAAGGGCAACCGGAACACTGACTGCACCAGGATCCAGGCTGCCATAGCTGCCAGCAAGCCAGCGCCAATATGCAGATCCGCCCGCAACCACCACCGCAACAGCGGTGCGCCAAATGCCATCAGCACCGCCCCGCCAGCCGCAGCCGCTCCCACCAGCGCGGTGGAGCCGCGCAGCAAGCGCCTCATGATCCACTGCCCATCCCGTTTCTGGGCTGCTTCGGCGAACGCCGGCCAAAGCGGCTGCGAGATCACACAGAGGAGCCCAAAGGAGGTTAAGCAGACTCGCAGCGCGACTGCCATTTCCGCCGAGGCTTTCGGGCCTAAGAGCCACATCGCCAGGACGTTATCCAGTAGATAGGACAGGCTGGCGCTTAAACTCAGAATGAAAAACAACACGCCCTTCTCCGCAACTCCTGTTATAGCCTTCATCGGGACTGCCAGCGTACGGGGCCGCAATTCGGGGTGGCTGATGAATAAGTGTGTCATGCACCCCAAGCCGGTGACCACCATACCGCCATAAACCACCGCTACATACACCCTCACGTCGTGCGAAAATGCCGCCGCCGCTAACAGGCCGGTGACCGTCATTACGGTCTGCGTCATTCCCCAAAAGCCCGAAACGTAACCCTTCTGAAGCCCCATCCAAATATTACTGGCGGCATTCAGCGGCAGCGCGAGCGCCAGCCCAACCGCGGCGACCAGATAGGGCCCCACGATCGCTCGCGGCAGTGCGGCCAGCAGCGCCGCCGGTCCGAGAGCCAACAGAAAGAGCGTCAGCCCAATCCCCATGGCCAGCGCTCCCATGACGTGATCCCGCGTTTCATCGGCACGCTGGAGCGCGGTGGAACGTGCCACCAGGGTGACTAAGGCAGGACCTATGCCAATATCGAGAATTCCCGACAACCAGATCAGGGATGTGGCGGCGCCCCACACTCCGAACTGTCTCAGGCCAAGCGCCCGCAGCACGATGGGGACCACGAGCAAACCGCCGGCCGCCTGTACCAGAAGTTGAAACGTGCCGGCGCCCGCCGCGAGGGCGATCCGGCGATCGCGGCGGCGTGCCGGCATTTCGCCAGGCGTGTCAGCGAAAGGCCGGAAGGCCCGCCGTTTCCCGGTAAGGCGGTCGAGCATCGCTAGTTCCAATCCAAGCGCGCAGCGTTGCCGGCAGTCTGGCAGCCGGGCCTCATATCCGCGCCACAGGCTCGCGCCCGAGTCGGCGCCCGATCCGCTTCTGCGCCCAATAAACGCGCTTGATAGCCCGCCGATAAAATGTCTTGCCAACACTCAGCCGGTACCATGACGGTTCCTCGGCCGCCAATTTGACGACCTTGCGGCCCGAGTAGCCGGCAGCAATATGGAATAGGTCTCCGCCATCGCGTAGGGAGTGCGCCCGCACGTTGAAGAATTGGAAGCCAGCGCCGCGCGCGCTTCCGCCGCTTCCCGATCTCTGCCAATAGATACAGCCAGGATTGAAGACGCAAGCCTGAAACAGCCCCAAGGCCTTCTCCGAAGGCACACCGTCGCGCATCAGTAGAATCCAATCCTTGGCCTTTCCCCGCTCCTTGAGTTCGGCGTATACCTCGCTGCCTTGACGGCCTCTGGCGTCGATAAACGGGACCCCGGCGGCCTCGGCCAGCGTGCGGTGCGCGATTTCCGACGACACCACCAAGTCCAGCCGTTTGGCCCCCTTCAAGCTATCGAGAAGACGCGCGGCTTCCATGTCGGAAATGGCGCCGGTAAGCCACACCGCGGAGACAATTCGCCGCGGCTCCAGAAGCTTCCCGGCAGCCCCGATACGCTGCTCCTGATCCTCTAGGTAGGGCGTGGACTCGCAGATCACTTCGTGTTCGCTCTGCTTGTAAGCCGCCGGATCGAATTCCTGGACGAGGCCCTTCTTGAGCTTGGGACTGCCGATCTGAACGAGTTTCTCGCGCCAGACGGGCGACACATCGTCGACTTCCTCGTTGGCATTCCGCTTCGGCATGGGCAGGGCGGCGCTGCATAGCTCGCACCAATGAAGCTGGTCGGCGAAATCGGCGGGTGTCCGCTTCCACCATCCCGGTTCGATCTTCCAGCCGCCGGGCCCGCCGAGGGTAGCATCCATGGCTGCCGCCATCTCGCAAAAAAAGGCGCCCTTGGGCGCGATGGAGGCGCTCCAGAGATTCTGCACCCAGCAATTGTCGCGAAGCTTCACCCATTGGTCGTCGGGAATGCCGAGCTCTTTGCGGGTGCACATCAGCGTCTCGTGCATGCTCGGGTGGCTATGATCGTTCACCAACTGATAGCCGAACGTGTCCTGTATTAGTTCGAAATGGTCATAATACTTGGCATTCACCGATGTCCAGAGACCGCGGTGGTTGCTGTAGTCTACATTGTAGGCGTTGGCCAGAATGTGTTTGACGAAATCCGAGGTTGGCTCATAGCAGGCCGTCGAGAAATCATCGTACCCGATATGATCCCGGTAATATCGAACGAATTTGTCGAACTCCGGATGGATCGTAGGTTCGCCTCCCATGATCCCGACGATGCCTTTGAAACCCTTCATGGAATCGACGGCCTGTTTGAACGTCTCGAAATCCATGAAGAACGGCTCTTTGTGATGGCCGCAGAAACGTGTACAGTTAGAGCACCGCTTCGGGCAGGCGTTCGTGATCTCGATCTGGATAATCTTCATATCCGCGGGAGACTTCATTGAATTTCCTCCATACCAAGCCAATACAGACAGCAAGCGCCATTTCGAACCCGTAATAATGAGATGATACAGACGCTGCGATGAGCACGCACAACGAAAGACCGGATGACACCATTATAAGCGCCGACGTAGATATCGCGATGCCAACTTACAATTGCGCGCCGTGGCTGAGCCAGACGATGGACTCGATTCTCGCCCAGGATTTCTGCGGATGGCGATTGATCGTTCGGGACGACCGATCCGCCGACGATACCAACCGGAAGTTGGCCGATTGGCAGACGAGGCTGGGCGAGCGGATGACGATCCTGCCCGATTCCGGGGCACGCAATCTTGGCGTGACGGGCAATTACAACGCGGTTCTGAGCGCCGCGACCGCAGCTTGGGTAATGTCGGCGGATCCCGATGACGTCTGGCTGCCCGGCAAGATTCTGCGGACCTGCCAAGCGATGCGGCAAGCCGAAGCGGAATTCGGTGACGCGACTCCCATCGCCGTTTGTACCGACGCGGCCGTAGTTGACGGAACTGGCAAGCCGATCGCCCCGTCTTACTGGCGCTGGTCCCGCCTGAGGCCGACCCGCATCGGCGAGGCGCCCAGAGTGGCTATGGAGAGCGTGGCTTTGGGTTCCACGATGATGATGAACCGGGCCTTGCTGGAAGCGGCGCTGCCGATACCCGCCACCGCGCCCTATCAGGATTGGTGGCTCGCCCTGGTCGCTGCCGCATTCGGGCATTTGATCGCGCTCTCTGAGCAGACTATCTTGTATCGACGGCATGGCGGCAATGAAACCACCGACCCATACAGCAGTGCGTTGGGACGTGCGCTCGGCCGCGCTGTTACCGCGCCTGGCGCGGCTAGGCGACGCCTGCGTCAGGTGGTGGCTCAGTCTTCGGCGATTGCCGGCGCTCTCGTGGAGCGATATCGAAGCCGTCTCGAGCCGCGGGACGTGACGGCTCTGGAGCTTCTCGCCAAACTCCCTTCGCTCGGCCCGCTGGAGCGCAGGATCGCGGTGTTGCGGCACCGGCTCTGGTTCAGCTCGCGCGTCAAGAACCTGGGGTTGCTGGCGCTGATGTAAGTCTCGGCCCATTTCAGTCCTTAACCACCGCTCCCTCGCGGTCGCGGCCCGGTACTGTCGATGCCAGTTCCATGCGGCCGCGATAGTCGGCCGGCTTCTTCTCACTCAGCGGCTCGCCCGGCGGGTATTCGAAATTGATCCGCTCCCGCTCCAGCGCCAACGGACGCTTTTGCACCAGCGTGTGAATGGATCCGATGTACTCTCCCAACATGCCGATGAAGAAAAGCTGGATCGAGCCGAAAAAGAATATCCCAATCATCGCCGGCGCGATGCCGAGGCTGAAGTTGTGCCAATACAAAAGCTTGTATACCAGGTAGTAGAGTCCGGCCATCAGGCTCGCCGCCGAACAGAAAATTCCGGCAAAAGTCGCCAGCCGCAGCGGCACCTTCGAAAGGCTGGTCAGTCCCAGCATGATCTGGTCGTAGTGCGAATAGAAGTTGTTCTTGGTGCGGCCCCGCTTGCGGCGCGCCTGGTTGTAGACGATCTCTTTGTGCGGCAGGCCGATCTCGGCGATCATGCCGCGGAAATACGGGTACGGATCGTCGAACCCCTTGACGATCTCCACCACCTTGCGGTCATAGAGGCCGAAGCCGATGAAATTGTCGTAGGTCTCGATCTCGGCCATGTGCCGGATCATCTGGTAGTATTTCTTGCGCAGCCAGAATACCAGCGGGTTTTCGTCGCTGGTCTTCTTGACGGCGATTACGATGGCGGTTCCGCGCTCCCATTCGAGAATCATCTCTTCCAGCAGCTCCGGCGGGTCCTGCAAATCGGAGAGCAAGATGATCACCGCTTCGCCGGTGGCCTGGTGCAGGCCGTGGATGGGAGAGCGGATATGCCCGAAGTTGCGGGTGTTTTCGATGACCTTCACGTTGCGGTCGGCGGCCGCCATGCGGCGCAGCACGGCCACCGTGCCGTCCTGAGAGGCGTTGTCGATGAAGATGTGCTCGTAACGGTAGCGGCCAAGCCGCAGCATCACGGCCCGCACCCGCTCGTACAACTCCTCGACGTTGCCTTCTTCGTTGTAACAGGGGCTCACCACGCTGATGGTCGTCATTTGCTTCCTCCGCGGCTCAACGGTTCACCGCCTGCGGCTCGACCCGCATCTCGATGGGAGTGCTTCGCCGCGCGTCGGCGGCGGCGGGCTCCAAGCCCCGGCTGTAAATCAGCTCGCGCAGCGAGGGAATGCTCGAATACGGGCTGTCGATCGAGTCGATCATGATCGCTTCGTCCTGTGCGACGGGCTTCAGAATCACTTCGCCGCGCATCAGCTCGCGGCACGAAATCTGGCCGCGCTGCAAAGGGACGGCCAGGTACACGTCGTCATCGTCCAGCACGTGTCCCTCGGCCAGGTCGTGTTTCGCGTAAACACCGCGCACCAGCGAATCCAAATACTGAATTTCCTTCATCGGCGGGATGCGCTTTTGCGTTCCCGGCGCGCCGCACATCTCTTTCACTTTGTGAAACGCCTTGAACCAGGCGTCGATCTGGTCGGGCATGGAGCAGTAAGGCGAGACCGTGATTCCATCCCCCTCGATATCGATGTGCCGCTCGAAGGTGCGCGCGCCCTTGGCATAGGCGATCAGCATCGACGAGTTCCAATCGGAACACTCGTGGGTGGAGAAGCCGATGGTGTGCGAAGGATACCGGGCGCGGAGAAAGTCGATCTGGTTCAGTTCCAGCTCGCGATCCTCCGAAGGGTAGAGCGAGACGCAATGGTTGATGGCCAGCGAGATATTCCGGTTCTGAAAAAACGTCACCAGATCGTCGAGATCCTTGAGCGAGCTGCCCCCTGTGGAGACGATGACGGGCTTCTTGGTCCGGGCGATTTTCTCGAGCAGCATCCAGTCGTTCAGATCGGAGCTGGCGACCTTCAAAATGGGAATGCCCAGCGCGCAGCATCGATCGACCGACTTCTCGTCGAAGGGCGTGGCCAACGGAATGCAGGAGGCCTTTCGGATGGCCTGCACCAGGACGGCGAAATCTTCCTCGGCCATCCGCGTTTCGACCGTCTTCTTGACGTAACGGATGTCGGTGCGCGCCAGAAAATCGCGGTGAATGAAGCTGTCGACATCGCGGAACTGCATTTTGATGGCGGCGCGCACGTTGTTGAATCGCACCACCTGGGCAAACGTGTTGACGATTTTGAGGCCGCGTTCCAGGCGTCCCCAATGGTTGTTCGCCATCTCCAGCACGAAAAGCTCTTCGAAGATGTCTCGGTCAATCATGTTCGTTCACCTCTCGGGTTCCCCGGCGCCAACCGGCGCCAGTGTCGGTGCCGCTTCTACAAGCTGGTCAATGCCGTCCCAGCCGCTCACGCGCCGGCAGTTGACTGGAAGCACGGGCGGCAGGCTCGGCCCGTAACCGTGCGGCACAATCGCGCAAGCCACACTCGCCGCCATGGCCGCGTGGCAATCTTCCAACGTGTCGCCCACCATCAGGCACTCCGCGCGCGAAAGGTGGCGACGGCGAACCAGGTCGGCCAACGCCTCACCCTTGGAAGCGTAGGCGGGAGTGCGCGAATCCAGGCTGGCGACAAACCCGAAAAAGTCATCGATCTCGAGCTCGTGCAGAATCCGCACGGCGATCCGCGCAGGCTTGTTGGTCACCACCCACATATCGATGCCGCCGGCGTGCAGCCTCCGGAGCATATCCGGCGCGCCCTCGTAACACGTGGTCTTGCGCCACCCCTCGGCGTCGTAGCTGGCGCGAAAGGCCCGTTCCAGCCGGTCGAGCGACGGCGCATCGCCGAGACCCGTAACGGCGGCCAGGATGGAGCGAATCGGCGGGCCGATCAACGGTTTGAGGTCCGCCGTCAACGGCCGCAGACCGCACAGAGCCAGCGCCTCTCCGACCGACCACGCGATGCCGGGCAGCGAATCGATCAGCGTTCCGTCCAAATCGAAAATAGCGTGGCGAAAGCTTGGCATGGCTAAACCTCCTGACCGATCAGGAGGTTGGATTCCACTTCCTCGGGTTCCAGGAACGGGTACATATCTTCCAGGCTCGGCGAAACGATGGTGCCGTCCGCCAATTGCCGCGACTTCAGGCGCGGTTCAAACCCCTGCGCGGGGTCCAGCGAAACCCGGCACAGCGCCGGCCCCGGCGCGCTCAATAGCTCGCCGATACGCGAGAAATCGCGGTCGCTCTCAATCGAGGTTGCCGGCAACCCGTACGCCTCGGCAACCTTCACTACGTCGGGAAATGAAACTCCGCTGGCAGGGCTTTCGCCCATCAGGCGTCCAAAGAAATTCGCTTGCGTTTGACGGATGGAAAGATACCCGCCGTTGTCCAAAATGAAGATCTTGATTGGCAACCGATGGTGCACCACGGTTTGCAGTTCCTGGATGTTGAACTGAAAGCTTCCGTCTCCCGCCAGACAAACCACGCGCCGGCCACCGAGCGCCACCGCGGCTCCCACCGCCGCGGGCAGGTCATGCCCCATCGACGCCGCGCCGGAATTCGAAATCAGCCGTTGACCGATCTTCAGCCGCCCGGCCTGATAGGGAACGATGCAGGCCGCCGCGTTGCCGCAAACCACCACCTCGTCATCGGCAAGCGCCGCGAATAACCGTTCGATGAAATAGTAAGGATTCACCGGCGAACCGCTGCGCCGGAATTTGTCCAGCACCACCGGATACCGCGCGACGCGCTCCCGGCACTGCCCGAGCCACTGTGCATGACGGCTCGCCCGATAGGAAGCCTCCCTCAGTTGCCGGAGCATTTCGCGCAAGAATATTTTGAGATCGCAGTGGATCGGCAAGTCGGGACGCACCGTAGGCTTATCCAGTTCGGCCGCATCCACGTCCACCTGCATCTTGAATGCCCGCGGCGCAAAGGTCAGCCAGTTGTAACCTACCTGCCGTATGTTCAGGCGCGATCCAAGCACCAGCACCACATCCGAACTCTGCACCGTGAAGTTTCCCGCACGGTCGCCTATGGTCCCGGGCCGTCCGCAAAATAGCGGGCTGTCGGTCGCGATCAGATCGTGGGTCCAGGCGGTAGTCACCGGAATGCCCAACGCGTCGGTCAACTCGCGGAATTCCTCGAGCGCTCCCGCTGCGCGAACGCCGGTGCCGGCCATCAGCACGGGGCGGGATGCGCCAGCCAGACGGTCAATCGCCTCGCGGCACTGCTCTCGAATCCGCGCTTCGTCCCACCGCGGCGTGTCTTCCGCCGGATCGTAGCCGCGCAGGTCGTCAAGGTCGATCGGCGATGACTGCACATCAACGGGGATATCGATCCAACACGGGCCCGGCCGTCCCGAAGCAGCCAGAAACCAGGCTTTCTCCAGGTGGTACCGGATGCTGGCTGGGTCGTCGACCAGGACTGCGTACTTGGTGATCGGCTGCGCCATCCGCACAATGTCGGCTTCCTGATCGCCGAGTTGCCGGAGGTTGGTTGCGCCCGTCAGCGACATGCACGTTTCACGCCTCACCTGCCCGGAGAGCACCAGCATCGGAACCGAATCGGTCCACGCGCCAAATACGCCATTGAGCGCATTGATCCCGCCCGGCCCGCTGGTGACGTTCACCACTCCGGTGCTGCCGGTCACACGGGCGTAGCACTCGGCAGCCATCGCGGCGGCTTGTTCATGGTGCGTCGAGATGTAATGGATTCGAGGCTCGCGGCCAATCGAATCGTTCAAATGCATGGCCGCGCCGCCGGGGACCAGGAAGATATGCCGCACGCCCCAGCCGGCCAGTCTGCCGGCCACATAGTCCGAGAGTTTGAGCGCGCCGTTCATGAGGTTTCAGCCGCGCCGATGAGTTCGGCCGCTCCCTGGTTCCAGTGCCACATTCTGCGCAGGCCCTCATCGAGAGGGATCCACACTGCGAGACCTAGCTCGTTTTGCGCGCGCTCCACGGACGGAACATAGCGTGAGGCGGCGACTCCTGGCGGGAGTTTGCCGATTTGGATCCCGATCTCGCCGCCGGCGGCCTCAGCCACATGCCGCGCCAGTTCCGCGATGCTCACCGCGTGAGGCGAGCCCACGTTATAGGCAACGCCGGACGTTCCGCGCAGCAGGATGGTCCACAGCCAGATTGCCAGATCCGCCGCATAAAGGTAGGAGCGCACCGAAGTGCCGTCGCCCGCAAGGCGCACCGGACCCCCGGCTAGCGCGTCCCGCATGAAGTTGCCGGCGGCGTAGTTTTCCTCGAGTGGCAGATGCGGCCCGGTGAACGCAAACATGCGCGCGATGGCGCAATGGAATCCAAAAACACGCGCATAGCTCGAGCAGAGAAACTCGCTCGCCCGCTTCGCCTGCCCATATGCAGAATTGGTGTCGGTCCCCAGCGGCGCGCCCGCGTATTCTTCCGGGATGTGAAGGATGTCCGCCGGTTGCTTGCCATACACCGCACCTGAGCTGGTGAACAAAAGCCGCCTGGTTCGCCGCGCCCGGGCCAGCTCCAGCACGCGTTCCGTAGCGGCCAGGTCCCGGCTGAAGGTGGCCGCCGGCCGGTCCGCGCTAGGCGGAGAATATCGCTCGGTGGCCGCATGAATCACCAGCGGGAAAGAGCCGTCCGGATACTCGAATGACCGGGCGTCGCCGGCGTGCAGCGTTACACACGGGTCGTCTGCCAGGTGCGGCAAGCGCTGACGGTAGGCACTGGGATTGCGCGTGAGCAACACGGCCGAGATCCCCAGCCCCAATCTCCGGTTCGCCCAAAGCAGGCTCTCCATCAGCCATGTCCCGACAAAACCCGTGCCGCCGGTGATAAACAGGCGCTCACCCCGCACTTCCGCCCATAGGCGTTCGGTGTGCTCCAACACGTGATCCAGGTCGTTATGGAGAGCGCTTTCCATGTGCCTCAGCTCGCCACCGCTCCCACGCTCTCCGGCAGCGCGCGCAGGGTTTCCAGCATGTAGTCCAGGATTCGACCCTGAATTCCCGGATAAAGCCCGATCCAGAACACCTGGTTCATCACGATATCGGTTTGGCTGAGGGAGCCAACCACGCGGTATTGCGACTCGCGATACGCCGGCTGGCGCGCCAGGTTGCCGCCAAACAGCAGCCGCGTGGCAATTTTCCGGTCTTCCAGATAACGCGTCACCTGGTTGCGCGTGAAAGGAGCGCCCGCGCGAACCGCAATCGGAAAACCGAACCAGCTCGGTTCCGCGCCGATGGTGGCTTCGGGCAGGATGAAAAACTCCTCGAGGCCCGCCAGCCCTTCGCGCAGCGCCCGGAAGTTTCGCCGCCGCGCCTCGACGAATCCGTCCAGCTTCTGGAGTTGGGCCACTCCCACCGCGGCCTGCATGTCGGTGAGTTTCAGATTGAATCCAATGTGCGAATAGGTGAATTTATGGTCGTACCCGCCTGGAAGCTCGCCGAGTTGCCAGCCGAAACGCTTGCCGCAGGTGTTGTCGCAGCCCGGCGCGCACCAGCAGTCGCGGCCCCAGTCGCGGAAGGACTCGGCGATTGTGCCGACGAGCGGCGTATTCGTCAATACCGCCCCGCCCTCGCCCATCGTGATGTGGTGGGCCGGATAGAAGCTGACCGTCGCCAGGTCGCCGAATGTTCCGACTTTGCGTCCGAAATAGGTGGACCCCACGGCGTCGCAGCAATCCTCCACCAGCCACAAATCGTGCTTCCGCGCGAAGCTCTCGACCGCGCCGACGTCAAATGGATTTCCCAACGTGTGGGCGAAGATCAGGGCGCGCGTCCGCGGCGAGAGAGCCGCCTCCAGTTGCGATGTGTCCACGTTGTAAGTGGGCAGCGTCACATCCACGAACACCGGAACCAGGCCATTCTGGAAAATAGGATTCAAGGTGGTAGGAAAGCCGGCTGCCACCGTGATCACTTCGTCTCCTGGTTTCAATCGCCGCTCCCCCAGGCGTGGAGAAGTCAGCGCCGCCAGCGCCACCAGGTTGGCCGACGAGCCGGAATTTACCAGCAGGCAATGCCGCACTTCCATCCACTGGGCAAATTCGCGCTCGAACCGCTCCGCGAAGCGGCCCGTGGTGAGCCAGAAATCGAGCGAAGCGTCCACCAGGTTGCGGATTTCGCGCTCATCGAACACGCGGCCCGCATAGGGGACGGAGGATTCGCCGGGGACGAACGGGCGCTTGGCGAAAGCGGCCTGGTGGTATTCGGTTACCAGCGACAGGATCTGCGATCGGAGTTGGTCGGCTTTCGGATTCATGTCACAGGGCCTCTATGGGTTCGGCGGAAGCGACGGCAGTCCACCTCATCTCGGCGTCCAGCAGCCCCTTATCCCGCAAGGCGAGCAGGGCCTTCAAACGAACATAACGGTCGCGCGCGAAATCCGGCTTCCCGGCGCCAGCGCGTTCCAGTGCGCAGACCAGGCCGTCGATGGTGTCATCCAGCTTTTTCTCCGGCTGATGGCGCGGCGCGAGCCGCCGGAACAGATCGAAGCAGACTTTGTAGGAGCGCTTGTCGGGTTGGGCATCCGGGTTGATGCGGATCGTGGTACCGGGAAGCGCCGCCGCCACGGCCGCGGCAAGATCCTTCACCTGGTAGTTCCACTCGTTCGAGCCGGCATTCACGGCCAGGAACTCGCCGCCGCTCTCGGCCGGCCGCGTGATGGCCCATTCAATCGCGCGAGCCATATCGGTCACATCGATGAGCGGGCGCCATGGCGTGCCATCGCTGAGGATGCGAATCTCGCCGGTGGCGACGGCGGTCGAGACGAAGTCGTTCAGCACCAGGTCCAGGCGCAACCGCGGGCTGCTGCCGCAGGCGGTCGCAAAACGCAGGCAAGTGATCGGGAAGTCGCGGCTGGCGAGGCCTCGAAGCGCGCATTCCGCAGCGTACTTCGAGCGGGCGTATGCCGTCAGGGGATTCGCGGCGGACGATTCGCTGCGCGCGCCATCCTCGGCGAATCCGTAGAGCGAGCAGGACGAGGCGAAGACGAACGACGTGGCTCCGGCCAGGCGCGCGTTCCTCGCGAGCGCCACGGTAGCTTCGTGATTCACGCGCCCGGTGACATTCTCGAACTGGTTGCCGATAGGGTCGTTAGAGATGCCGGCCAGGTGCACCACGCTGGTCACGCCATTGAGGCGCCCCTCGTCGATATCCCTGACGTCATCCAGAATCTGTTCATCCGGCAGTGGGTTGGGCAACGAAGCCGGGTCGAGCAGGGCATCGGCAAAATATCCGGCGTCGAGGCCGGTGAGCCGCGCTGCGGGGAATGCCGCACGCAGGCGCGCGATCACGCAGGGGCCGACGTAGCCCAGGTTGCCCGTGACGAGGATTTTCATTGCCCGTGGTCCCCGTTTTTCCAGACCTTCCAGGGCGCGGCGCCGGAGTGCCAGAGCTCGTTGAGGTGCTGGTATTCGCGGTAGGTGTCCATCGCATAAAAGAAGCCGTCGTGCCGGTATGCCATCAGTTGCCCGTCGGCGGCCAGCCGCTCGAAGGTTTCCCGCTCCAGCACACAGTCGTCCCCTTCGATGTAGTCGAACATGCCGCGATTGAAAACCATAAAGCCCGCGCTGATCCAACTGTCGGATTGGGGCTTCTCCCGGAATTGATCGATCTGCCCCGCCGGATCGAAAGTCAGTCTGCCAAAGCGTGAGATGGGCCGCACCGCCGTTACGGTCGCCAGCTTTCCGTGCGATTTGTGAAAGTCGACGATCTTGGAGATATTGGCGTCTGTGAGCCCGTCGCCATAGGTCAGGAGAAAGGTATCGTCCTGGATATATTTCCGGATCCGTTTGACGCGCCCGCCGGTTTGCGATTCCAGGCCCGTATCCGCCATGGTCACCTGGAAACCCTGTTCCTCGTGGTGCCCATCGTAGTGGATATGGGACTGTTGGCCGAGGCACATCGTAAAATCGTTGTTCATCGCCTCGTAATTCAGGAAATAATCCTTGATCATGTTGCCGCGGTACCCGAGGCACAGCACGAATTCCCGGAACCCGTAATTGGCGTAGGTCTTCATGATGTGCCACAGGATCGGCCGGCCACCGATCTCTACCAGCGTCTTCGGTCTGAATTCGGTCTCTTCGCGCAGGCGTGTACCGAGACCGCCACAGAGCACGACCACTTTCATTGGATCTTCCTCGCGAGTATTATCCGGCAACGTTGCCTACGAGACCATACTCCGTAGGGTTATTCCACGGAGTTATCGAAAGTATACTGGGTGACGTTACACGACAGTCGCTCTATTCGGATGTCTGTTGGAAGGGTCGAAGGACGCCTTGCAGGGCGAAGTATCATTGCGGTGGCGCAGTTACAGCCCTAGTCACAAGCGGTGGCGTAGAATCCGGCTCGACAATCCATACCGTGCGGTTCCCAAAATACCGCAACAGAGCCTGGTTGCCGTCGCCGGCGTCTCGCGCCCAAACCACTTTCGCGTGGTCGATGTCCGCCTCGTTCCAGACCCATTCGTTCATCCAATTGTGCTTCGGACCATAGCGGACGATCGCCAACTGGAGGCCGGGCATACTGTGGAACCGGTTCAAAACCGAAGCCCGCACCAGATTTCCCGGAACGCTGCAACGCCAGCACGAGTAGGGGTTCTTGGTTCCGAAGACGATCGCAGGCACTGGCATCAGGGCCAGCGCCACCGGGCACACCAGCGCGGCGGCCACCAGCAGGCGCGCGAGCGCCCGTCGTCTTCCGGTGTGCCGGCCCGCCGCTCTCATGTGCCGCAGCGAGGCCACGACTAGCGCGAGGGCCACGCACGCTGCCGGCCCGGCATAATGCGGATATCGCGACTGCTCCACGGCCAGGGCTACCATCATCGATCCAGCCGTCAGAACCAGCAGGCGCCGCCGCCGGTCGCGCCACACCGCCGGCAGGAAAAAAAGCGGCACCGAAAGCAGAGGTCCCACGAAGAAACTCCACAGAACGATGGCGTCCGCGCCATTCTCCATCACGTGCGTCCGCACCTGGAATTTTTCGTGCTCCTCCGCCTCCCAAAGATAGTAATCGTGCATCGGCTGCCAGGTGTGGGTAACCGGAGTTACCGAAAACCACGCCAGCGTCAAGGGCCACCCGTAAATCCGCTGGTTCAGGCGGTAAGGCGGCATCAGCGGATTGCCGGTAACGGCGCGAAAGTACTGCGTCGTCAAAAAGCCCCCGGCCGCCAGGACAAGCAGGAATGCCGGCAAGGCCTTTGTCAGCACCGCGCGCAACATGGCGCCGCGCCGTTGCCGCAGCCAGTTCAGCAGGCTGATGGCCGCGGGGAGGGCCAGCGCACCTCCTTCGAACGGCCGGCTGTTGACAAGTATCAGAAGCCCGATCGCGAGTGCGACGAAGTGGCGCGGCCGCATCGCCCGCTGGATGCGCGGCACGGCGCCCAAAACCAGGGCGCCTCCGATTGCGCCCGCCGCGCCGCCCCAGTAACTGTTCATCCAATACGTGAACATCCCATAGCGCACCACGCAGACGACTCCCCCGACGAGCGCCCAGCGGGGTGGAAACCAGCCCTCGAGCATCCACAGAATCGCCGCCGACATGAGACCAACGCTCGCCACCACGCCGAACCACGGATTGCCTAGTAACTGTCCCGCGGCAAGAAACATCCCCTGCACGGGGAAGTACATCGAGCTGTATGTGGGCTGCTGAATCACGTGAATGGTCTCGAAGTATTTCCACAGCGGGTGCGGCGGATTGGCCAGGCGCCCATGCGCTAAGGTGTCCGCCAGCAGCAGGTGGCTGTACTCGTCGACGATCAGCGGCTGCGGCACCGGCATCAGCGGCAACAGCGCGAGCCGGATCGCTACCGTGGTCAGGCCAACCGCCGCCAGGCTCAACCCTCGCCGGCGCGCCAGCCGGCCGCCGAACGCCGCTGCCAGCCGGAACTGCCTGGCGCCGAAGGAAGGGCGGAAACGCGCGAGCAGCAGTACGCCGATCAGTGCCAGCCACTCCAGCCAGTTCTTATCTACCCGGATAATGAGAATCAGCAATGCCAGAAGCATGCCGGCCAGTTTGACCATTCGTCTACGCCTTGGCCTTGGATGGTCCCGCCGAAACGCCGGCAGGACCGGTCTCGTCCGCTACGCCGCTTTCGTGATACTCCGCGTCCTGGTTGACGCGCCACACGTCGTACACCTGCCGGCCCGCCGCGATGTTCTCTACCGTCAGCATGGCGGTCATCATGGCGTGGTCCTGGTTGTTGTACTTGTGCATGCCATTGCGGCCGACCAGGTGCAGGTTGGGATAGCGCTCGAACTCGGCCCGCAGGGTCGCAACATGCTCCCGATACGCGTCGTCGTAAACCGGGTAGGCCTTGCGCTGCCTGACCACGCAGCCGTCTACCACATCCTCCCGCCGCGCCAGTCCGATCTTTACCAGTTCGCGGGTGGCAAGCGCCACCAGCTCGCTATCGCCGCATTTCCAAAGCTGGTCGTCTTCGTTGCAAAAATACTCCAGGCCGTAACAACAGTGGTCGTCGTCCGGCACCATTTCGGGCGACCACGCTTTATAGTTCTGAACCCGGCCCACCTGGACGGACGGATCGTGGATATAGATCCAGTTGTCGTGTAGCGTGCCGCGGTCTCTTACGATCAGCGCGACCGTGATGAAATCCCGATACCGCAACCCGGCCGCCGCCGCGGCCGCCTGCGCGGAGACAGGCGGAGACAATGAAGCGGCCAGCTCGCGCAAAGGGGCCGACGAGATCACGTGGTCGGCCGAAATGGACTCGCTCGCTCCTCCGCCGTGGGTGTACTCGACTCTCCATCGGCGCGAATCCGCATCCAACCGGCAAGCCGTGACCTTGCAGCCGAGCAGGACGCGCCCGCCCATCGCGCGCACGCGTTCCGCGCACTTCTCCCACATCATGCCCGGACCGAGCCGCGGATATCGGAACGAGTGAATCAGCGTCTTGACGATCTCGCCGCCCGCCCGCGGTGACCGGAGCCTGAAACCATTCCTCACCGCCGACCACAGCGATAAGCCCTGGATACGCTGCGCCGCCCAGTCCGCGGAGATTTCGCGGCAGCTAATCCCCCAGACCTTCTCCGTGTAGGTCTTGAAGAATATTCGGAAGAGCCGCGCGCCAAACTGGTTGGTAACCCATTCTTCGAACGAGCGCGGATCGGAAACCGGGAAAGCCCGCGCCCGTAGATACGACAGGAAACTGAGCCCCGACTCGATGGGACCAAGCTTCCAGAGCGCTTCGACGGGCTTGATGGGATAGGAGTAGAATTTGCCGCCGTAGAAAATCCGCGACAACCGGGGCCGTTCGAGCAAGTCGTCCCCAAGAATCTCGCTCCAAAGCGCTTCCACCTGTTGGGACTTGGAAAAGAACCGGTGTCCCCCTATGTCGAAACGGAAACCCCGATACTCCACGGTGCGTGAGATGCCACCGACGTACTCTTCATCGGCCTCCAGGACCGTTGCTGTAAGTCCTTTCTTTGCGAGTTGATAGGCCGCCGTCAAGCCCGCGGGTCCTGCGCCGATGATGACTGTCTCGGATATATCCGGCCCCTTTTCAAGCTACGTGCGAGGAGAGCCGCTCGTCAAGCCCGACAAATGGGACGAAATCTGGTGTTAACGAAGGATAGCCGGGGTCGTGGCGCAGGCGCGCTTCAGCACTGTGCTACTGCGTTCAGAGCGTTCTGGCCGGTGCGGTCTTCGATCGTCACGCTGATTTGCATTTCTTTCTTGTTTCGCACCACGGTGACGGTGAAGGTCTGGTTCTGGTGGTTGGCGCGCAGCGTGCCGGTGATGTCGTGCGAGTTGAAGACTCGCGTGTCGCCGATCTTCGTGATCACGTCGCCGGCCTTGATGCCGGCCTTTTCGGCGGCGGAATTCTTCAGAACCGATTTCACCAGGACGCCATCCTTCACGCCCAGGAATTCGGCGAACTGCGGCTCGTCTCCGAGCCCTTCGCCATCGATTCCCAAGCGGCGCGATGGCGTGATGGTCATGATGCGCGGCATGTCCATCGGCGCCATGGAGGGCAATTGCTCCATTTGCAGCTCGAAGGCTTTGCCTTCGGCCGCCAGGGCTTTGCCGAGCCCTTCGATTTCGGTGTCGGGGGCGTTCAATGTCAGGCTCTTGCGCGCCTCCACCGTCGCCGCCATCGTGACCGCGGCTCCGTTACGCCAGACCTCGACTTTCACCTGCCTCCCGGCGGGCGTTTCGTGCACCAGCCGTTGAAACTGCTCGATGCCTTCCACCGGCTGGCCGTTATACTCGAGCACTACGTCGCCTTGCTTGATGCCGGCCTTATCCGCCGGGCCGCCTTCGGTCACGCTGCTGACTTCCACGCCGCGCTCTTCCCTGAGCTTCAGCGCCTTGGCGCGTTCGGCATCCACATCCACCACGCCCACCCCCAGATAGCTGCCGCCGCCCACAACGACCGTGGCCATGCGCGCCCGCGGCGGATTCTGCGCCCAGGTGGCCGGCGCCAGCGCGCCAGCCGCCAATATCGCAACTGCCCACACGAATCTCGTCATGTTCGCCTCGTTTCTATCGCCGCTTGATGAATATGGTGCCGCCCGCGCCGGAAATGCGCAGCAGCGGTCCGCCGCCGTTGGCCGCGCCTTGCGCCACCACGCGGCTGCCCATGCGCGTCACCGGAATCGCCGGAAAATCGGAAACGATGCGGCGCAGCGTGTCCGCCATTCGGTTTTCCGCGTGAATCGTCACACCCAGGTTAGACGGGACGAGCACCGTAATGTCACCACCCGTGGTCGCCAGAAACGAATCCGCCAAATGCGCGCCCGTCAGGTCGGCCACTATGCTGCCGAGTGAAGTGGAAACCCGCATCGGCCCCGTCACGCCGCTCAAACGGATGCCGCCCGAAGCGGACTCACATTCGAATCCACCTCGCGCCGAGCCCAGTTGGACCGGCCCTGCTAGGTTGCGTACGGTGACCGTACCGCCCGAGTTTTCGATGTCCACTTCGCCGCCGCCGGTGATCGCGGTCACCGCGCCGCCCGCTTGATGCACGCGGATGCTGCCGGCCGCGGTCCGCGCGCGTACGCCACCTGCCACATCGGTCACCACAATATCGCCGCCGTATGTTTCGAGCACCGCTTCGCCGCGCGACGTCTGCACGGTGATTTTGCCGCCGCCGGTCAGACATCGCAGATTCCCGCCGACCGCGCCGATTCGCACATCGCCGCTTCCCGTGGTCACCGTGCAAGGGCCGCCGATCCGGTCCACTCTCACTTCGCCCATGCGCGACTCCACGTCCAGCTCGCCTTCGATTCCGCTGGCGTCGATGGCGCCATCGGTGTCGACGATCCGGGCCATGCCGAGAGCCGGCGCCTTCACCACCATGCGCGTCCGAACCGGCCCGCCCGGCGCCGTCAGAATGACGCTCTCGCCGCGCCTTACCGCAAGCGGCGAGCGCGCCAGGATGCTCCGCGCTTCGGCCGCGGAATGCGCCGCCACGCTCAACCGCACGGTGTATTCGAATGCTGCCGCGGTCCCGCCCTCCAATGTCACCGGTCCGTTCCCGTTGATGCGCAGGGTTCGCGCCGCCGGTAAGCTTCCGCGAAAGGTCAACGCCCAGCCGCCGGGTTCCCTTTCGAGTGTAGGTTCGCGTGGTTCCTGGCACGCTCCGCCCACCGGCAGCAGAGCCACGAGGGCCGCTGCCGTCAGGACTCCTGCAAAGGCCATTTTGAGCCATCGATGAACACTGATAAGCACAGATAAAAACGCCTTTTGCTTATCCGTGTTCATCTGTGTTCATCCGTGGCTGTTTCCGTCTTGCCGTTTTGAGATTGCAGTGTCGAATTCACTTCCCTTGAAAATGGCTCCGATGCGCTAACGGAGCCGCGACCGTAGGGAGCGGTCCCGCCGCATATAGCACCGCATCTCACGTTCAAAAACCTAGAATGTGCCGACCGACGCATTCATTTCCTTCAGAGCCTTGGTGCACTTCGAACGCACATAACTGTTGTCTTCCTTCTGCACCAGGTTTTGCAGCACACCCACCATGGCCTCGTCGTGGCGCAGGGTCAGCAGATCCACCGCCTGCATGCGCACAGCGTCGTTGTCGTCGAACTCGAGCGCCTGCGATAGCGCGTTGCGCACGGGCGTTTCGGCGGCCAGCGGTTTCAAGCCTTCCAGCGCCTGCAACCGAACACCCGGGTTGGTATCGTGCAGCAGCGCGTTCATGAGCGCGTCGCGCACTTCGCCCGAGCCGGCGCGGTCCTTGAGCAACCCCACCGATTCCACCCGCACTCCGGGATCGTTCTCTTCGTGCACACCCGCCAGCACCAGTTTCTGAATCACCGGGTCGTCGATGGTTCCGAAGACTTCGCGCCGCCTGGTTTCGTCATATGCAATCCGCACCCTCCCGGTGTTGTCCGGCTGCGCCGAGCGCACGTTGACGAACACACCTTCCGAGGGCGCCAGCGATGCCGTCGAGACACCGGAGCCCGCGCCCGCCGGAATGATCCGGGCGGCGAAGAAGCCAACCGCGATCAGCGCCACCGCCCCCAGCGGCTGCCGCCAACGCGTGAAGCCGGCCAGCGTGGCGCCGGCCTCTCCCAGCCACAGCTTCCACCACGGCTCGCGCGCCGCGCCATCGAGTGCGGCCGAAAGGTCCGCCCGGCAATCGGCCAACAGCGACGCCGGCGATTCCGTCCGCCGCCGGTCCAGCGCGGCGGCGAGCGCTCGCGCCCCTTCCATCTGGCGAGCGCACGGGCCGCACTCGTGGACGTGCGCCTCGGCCTGGTCTTCTTCCTCCGGCGTCAGCTCTCCGTAGTAATACAGCGGAATCAACTTCCGCACCGCATCGCAAGTCATACCAAATCTCCCAACTCGGTGCGCATCTTCTGCGTGGCGCGGAAGAAGCAGTTCTTCGCCGCTTCCTCGCTGGTGCCCAAAATCTCGCCGATGTTGCGCAACCGCAAACCCTGATAATGGCGCAGCTCAAAAACCATCCGCTCGCGCGGCGTCAACTCCTCCAGCGCGTCTTCGATCCGTTGCCCTAACTGCCGGTTCCACGTCATGCGCTCCGGATTCGCCGCCGCCGATTCTTCCTCGAACCCCTCGGTCCGGTCGATCGCGCCTTCCGAGGTTTCCACCACCGCCGGTTCCTCTTTCCGCACCTTCCGCTTGCGCAACTGGTCCAGGCAGATGTTCGTCACGATGCGGTACAGCCAGGTGTGGAAACTGCAATCGAAGCGAAACGAGTGCAGGTTCCGATACACCCGCAGGAAAGCTTCCTGGTACACGTCGCGAGCGTCATCCGGCGATCGCAACAGGTTCATGGCGAGCCGAAGCACACTCTGGTCGTAGGCGCGAACCAGTTGCTCGAAGGCGTCCTGGTCCCCGCGCTGCGCTGCCCGTACCAGTGAATCCACCTCGGGATTCACCCGGGCCCCGGCCGTTCCGGCTGCGTCCTGCATAAACCGGCTGCTGCCGCGCTGCTAACTCCCGTTCCTCTCTCCTATTGGCTTCGACGCGCTTGTGTCCAAAACGTCACGCTGTGCGGCGCAACACCCGAGGTTGGATGACCACACCCAGCGCCTTGCGCGAAAAGCCCCGCATGATAGCGGCCACTCGCCTCAACTATACTCAAAACTGAAGATATTTTGGGCAGCTCGCCATGGAATGCCGTTTGCATGCGCCGAACTGCCCCACTGTGCCCGCAAGGAGGGTGAGCCATGGCCAACGAGACCATCACCGTAGTCGACAACCGGACGAATCAAACTTACACGCTGCCGATCTACCATGGCACGATTCGCGCCATGGACCTCCGCCAGATCAAGACAGGCCCCGACGATTTCGGCCTGATGACCTATGACCCCGCCTACATGAACACGGCCGCATGCCATAGCGCCGTCACTTTTCTGGATGGCGAGCGTGGCATCCTGCGCTATCGCGGCTACCCCATCGAACAGCTTGCCGAAAACTGCACCTTCCTGGAAGTCGCTTACCTCCTTTTGTACGGCGAACTGCCGTGCTCCAGGGATCTCGAGTGTTGGAGCGAGGAGGTCATGGCGCACACGCTCACCCATGAAAACGTGAAGAAGTTCATGGAGGGATTTAATTATGACGCTCACCCGATGGGAATTCTGATCAGCACCGTGGCGGCGCTTTCCACTTTCTATGCGGAATCGCGCAACGTGCACGACCCCAAGATCCGGCGCAAGCAGATCGTGCGGCTGATCGGCAAGATGCCGACCCTGGCCGCCTACGCGTACCGCCATCGTCTGGGCCTGCCTTACGTGGCGCCCGATCCGGAATTGAGCTACACGAAGAATTACATGAACATGCTGTGGAAGCGCCTCGAGCCGAAGTACGCCGCCAACCCGGTGCTAGCCCACGCGCTCGACGTGCTGTTTATACTCCACGCCGATCACGAACAGAACTGCAGCACCTCAACCATGCGCGCCGTCGGCAGCTCCAATGCCGACCCGTATTCCACCACCGCCGCGGCCATCGCCGCTCTTTCCGGCCCGCTGCACGGCGGCGCCAACGAAGAGGTGCTCCGCATGCTGGCCGAAATCGGCTCCAAGGATCGCATCCCCGAGTTCATCCAGCACGTCAAGGCCGGCCAGCGCAAGCTGATGGGCTTCGGCCATCGCGTGTACAAGAATTACGATCCCCGTGCCCGCATCATCAAACGGGTGGCCGAGGAGGTGTTTGAGGTGACCGGCCGCAATCCGAAGATCGACACCGCTATCGAGCTGGAGCGTATCGCGCTCTCCGACGACTACTTCATCGGCCGCAAGCTGTATCCCAACGTCGACTTCTACTCCGGCATCATCTACGAGGCCATGGGCTTTACTCCCGACCAGTTCACCGTGCTGTTCGGCATCCCGCGCACGGTGGGCTGGCTGGCCCAATGGCAGGAGATGATGGAGGATCCGGAGCGCAAGATCGCCCGCCCGCGCCAGGTCTACACCGGCGAAGAGAAGCGGGACGTTGTGCCAATCGAGCTGCGCTCGCCGAAAACGCCCCTAGTCCTCGCATAGCCCCCCGTGGCGCGGCCTATTAGGCTGCCGAGCCGAGAGTCCTCTCGGCTTTTCTTGGGTGTGCTCGATTCCCAAAGCCAGGCCCTACAAGGGAGGGTGATTTGCGATAGCCCATAAGGGCTAGCACGCCGCCCCGTAACAACTGCTAACATGTTGTTTGCAAAACTGGTTAGTCCGCTTTTTCCGAACAGACTCAAGCTATCATGGCTGGGTCAATAAATCCGGCGTCCGACCCAGTTTGAGCAACCTCTGCTCCCCCGCTGGCGTCTCATAAGAGATTGCGCCTCTAATGGAAGGATTAGGAACGAAAAGAATGAAGATTGCGATTTTGGGTGGTGACGGCTACTGTGGATGGGCAACCGCGCTGCACCTGTCCCGGCAAGGCCATTCGGTAGCGATTGTCGACAACTTCCTCCGGCGGCAATGGGACCGGGACTTGGGAGTGCGAACGCTCACGCCGATCCGCACCCTGGCCGAGCGCGTCGACGTGTGGAAGCGCGAGACCGCCATCCCAATCGAAGTTTTCGAAGGCGACGTCGCTGACTACGGGTTTCTTTCCTCCCTGTTCCGCGAATTCCAGCCGGAAGCGCTGGTGCATTTTGCCGAGCAGCGCTCCGCCCCATATTCGATGATCGACCGCCAGCACGCCATGTTCACCCAGGCGAATAACGTGCTGGGCACGTTGAACGTGCTATTTGCGATCAAGGAATTGCAACCCGAATGCCACCTGGTGAAGCTTGGCACCATGGGTGAATATGGCACGCCCAATATCGATATCGAAGAGGGCTACATCACCATCGAGCATAACGGCCGCAAGGATGTACTGCCGTACCCCAAGCAGGCGGGCTCTTTCTACCACCTGTCGAAGGTGCATGACAGCCACAACATGCTGTTTGCCTGCCGCGTCTGGGGACTGCGCGCCACCGACCTCAACCAGGGAGTGGTTTACGGAACCGTAACCGACGAGACGGCGCTGGACGAAGCGTTGATCAACCGGTTTGATTACGACGAAGTCTTCGGCACCGTGCTGAACCGTTTCTGTGTGCAGGCAGCCGTCGGCTTTCCGCTGACCGTCTACGGCCAGGGCGGGCAGACCCGCGGCTACCTGGACATCCGCGATACCGTCCGCTGCGTCGAACTGGCTTGTCTGAACCCGGCGGCCCAGGGCGAATGCCGCGTGTTTAACCAGTTCACCGAACAGTTCTCGGTGCTGGACCTGGCGCACATGGTGCAAACGGCCGGGCGGAAGCTGTCGCTCGAGGTCGATATCCAACACCTGCCGGACCCGCGTGTCGAGGCCGAACAGCACTATTACAATGCCAAGCACTCCAAGCTGGCTGATCTCGGCCTCCAGCCGCACTTGCTGTCCGAATCGCTGCTCGATTCGCTGGTGAACATCGCCATACGCTACCGCGACCGCATCGACGAATCGCTCTTCTTGCCGCGCGTCAACTGGCGCGAGCCAGTCAACCGGCGGCAGCCCCAGGAAGATCTGGTCCTCGCCGCCGGCGTGCGGGAACCGTAGGGGCAGTGCCGCTCATGCGTCTTCTCCTGGGACGCATCGGAGCCGCGA
>Ga0187871_10000023_pt1 | contig 120355 bp, 96 predicted proteins | sample June2016WEW_16_1_FD_132988 | JGI IMG/M metagenome (GOLD analysis project Ga0187871, IMG submission 132988) | Peatland microbial communities from SPRUCE experiment site at the Marcell Experimental Forest, Minnesota, USA - June2016WEW_16_10 | ecosystem: Environmental > Terrestrial > Soil >...
ATGGACACGGACCGCGACGGCAGGGGTCCCCGGGACGGTAGTCCCAAGCCGCAAGGTCCGCGTCCGCCCATCGATGTGACCGGCCCCCGCTTGCCGCGTCTGGTACAACATGTGGCGGCCTCCCGCTGCTATAACTGCTCGACGGCTCTGCCGGAGGGTACCGACTTCAACGGCGCGTGCCCGAAGTGTAACCGCGCGCTGCACTGTTGCAAGCAGTGCTCGCACTTCGAGCCGTCCACGCGTTTTCAATGTTTGAAGCCGATCCCGCTGCGCATTCCGGTGAAAGACGCAGCCAACGAGTGTAGCCTGTTCACGCCGCGTGTGACGGTGGCGCGCGAAGGAACCTCCAACGGCTCCGGCGCGCAGTATGCGGGGCCGGCCGGTCCACCCGCGCCGCGCAACCCGGAAGACGCGCGCAGCGCCTTCGACAAACTGTTCAAGAAACCGTAACGGTGGCCGTGGCGCGCGCAGTCCAGCGTGCCGTGTCGAGACTCTTCTCGACACTTCGCGCGAGCGAAGCCGGCGTCGGCACGAGTGCCGACGCGGCACGCACGAGTGCGTGCGCCACGTAGCAAAGGAGCAGTGCATTGTTGATGCGATTCCTGGTGGGTCTGATGCGAGGGCTGCATGGCACCATCGGCATCAGCATGCCGCCTCCCGAACAAGAACGCTTTTACGTGTTTGTGTGGCTCGCCATCGGCGTCGTGATGGTGCTGTTCTTCCTGGTCATGCTGTGGGTGATGCAGTAGGCCGCTGGGAGAATATTCGGGACCTCCCTCGGACACGCGCGTCTCTCCGGTAAAGGAGCGAATCAGGACCATGAGATTATTCCTCGCAGCGGCGTTCTTTGCCGCGGTGACAGCGGGACAGGTACCGCATCAGCACCACCCGCCCTCCTCGGAAGAGTACGCCAAGGTATTGGAAGACCCGTCGCGTGACGAGTGGCAGAAGCCGCACGAGGTGGTGATGGCTCTCGATTTGAAGCCCACGGAAACCATCGCCGATATCGGCGCCGGCACCGGCTATTTCGCGCGGCGCCTCGCCCACCACGCCGGCAAAGTCTACGCCGTAGATATCGACGCCAAGCTGCTCGCCATCGCCCGCGACCAGGCTCTGGCAAATCTCGAAACCGTGCTATCCGCGCCGGATGACCCGCGGCTGCCGGCCAATTCCATCGATACGATGTTCTTCTGCGACGTGCTGCATCACATCGAAACCGCCCGGTGTACTATGCGAAGCTGGCCACCGCGCTGAAGAAGGGTGGGCGCATCGTGGTGATCGATTTCTACAAAAAGGATCTGCCGGTAGGACCGCCGCGGGAAATGAAGCTTTCAGACGAGCAAGTCATCGCCGAGTTTCAACAGGCAGGCTTCGCCCTATCCAAGCGGCTGGAGATTCTCCCCTACCAGTATTATCTGTTCTTCGAGAAGCGGTAGGCGCAGCCAAGAGCGACCAAGGGGGAAGAGCAAGCCTATGCCGAAAACGTCTGGAAACACCGGCACAGCCGGCGAGATCGCGGAGATGCCATCTCGGCGCGTCCGGTTCTAGAACGGCACATCGTCGTCAGTGATGCCCTGGTTCGTTCGGCTAGCCTGCCGCCGGAAGTAGATATTGGAGCGTCCGTCCTTTGTGCGCTTTTCGATACCGATGGGCCGGCCCGCCAGTTCGCTGAGACGGGTCGGCAACTCGGACAACCGCGATACCGCCAACCGGCACTTATCTAGTTCTTCTCTGAGGTACTGGAGAGTGTTCTCGGTGATCACTCGATTCTTCGTGACGACGCGATCCACCGCTTGCGGCCCCAGGATTCGCAGTCTCCAAATGACCATCGGACGGCCGGTTGACACCGTTTCCGTCAATTGCGCGTCTTCAATCACCGCATCGTAGATTCCGTCCGGAACATTTGGATATAGGTCGGCCGAAGGGGCCGTCGCCTTCGTCCAGTCTTCATCAAATCGGGCAAGATCGCCCGCGGTTGGGTCGCTTTGAGCCGGCAGAGCCATGGCGAAAAACCTCCATCACTTCTCATAGTGCGGACCGGCCGCCGAGTTCTCACCGTATACGAAAGCGATCAAAAGCCAAACCTTGGTCTTTGACCGGCAGATTCAGTTGCATCGAAAGGAACGTTCCGTCGAAACTCGCGCGCGGCGGGAAGAAAAGCCGAGATGACTCTCGGCTCTGCAGGCCTGACGGCCCGCGCCACGGCGGCTCAGTTTCATCTCTTTGGGAGGGCCGAACTGTGGTCACACCCTATGGTCGCGGCTCCGTTCGGGAGCGCGGGGTTAGCGGCCGTGCTCCAGTATAGAGCACTGCATCACAACGGTCGAAGACCTTAGAACGGCACGTCGTCGTCGGTGATGCCTTGGCCCATATCGTCGGGCGGGGCGGAGGGCGCGGATTGCTGACGGCCGGCTGCGCGAGGCATCGAGACCACGCGCTCGGAATCGCCGCCGGGCGCGCCTTCGCGGCTGCCGCCGCCGAGCAGCACCAGGCTGTTGGCGTCGCAGATCACTTCGGTGATGTATTTCTTCTGGCCTTCCTTATCCTCATAGCTGCGGGTCTCGATGCGGCCTTCCAGGTAGACCTGCTTGCCTTTGAGAAGGAAGTTGGCGACGTTCTCCGTCTTCCACATGACGACGTTGTGCCAATCGGTGATATCCTTCCACTCACCGGTCTGCGCGTCTTTCTGGCGCCGGCCCGTGGCGACCGAAAACTTGGAGACCGAGATTCCGCTGGCGGTGAACTTGGTCTCGGCGTCCTTGCCGAGGTTGCCGAGCAATATGACTTTGTTGACGCTTCGAGATGCCATCTTATCCTGAACTGTATCACAACCCGCGGCGGCGCAATAGCCGGTAGTGGCCGCGGCCCCTAGCTAGAGTCTCTGCTTTGCGTGGTAACGCAGGCTTGCCGCCGGTGCCGTGCATCTGGTTCGCGGTTGACTCGATCACTCTCCGGGATACGCCGCCGAGGCCGCGGCAGAAAAAGCACCGGCGGCAAGACCGCCTGCGTCACCGCGCGGGGCTACTCGACGACGTGGGCGGTCAGCACCACGAACAAAGCCTGGTCGTGCGCCACGCCAATGCGGCCGACTACGGCTTTCTGCCCTTCTTTCACGTCCACGCTGGCATTGAGCTTCAGATCGTTGCCAATACCGGCCCAACTGATCGATGCCTCCATGCCGTCCAGCCGCACCGTCGATCCATCTGGCGCCAGCCCGGCGGAGCGAATGTTGAAGTTGGTTATGATCGTTGTGGCTTGGGGTCTCATCGGTCCCGATTCCGGTACGTACGGCGGCAGAGAATCCTTGGTGACCACGGCGCCCTCGCTCCTGGTCGCCGCGCGTTCACCGGTGCGGGTCCGCAGCTCGATCTGATCTACCTGCCGGTAATTCTTGAATGGGAATGCGCCCTTGAGCTGCGCCACAACGCTGTCCACTTCCTTTGGCACGGGGCTGCCGAGACTGCTTTCGGCGTCCGTACCCACGATCAGGTTGACCGTCAGCTCGATGTTTTTGGGCGCAGCCGACGGCACATCCAACTGCCTGATGGCATCCTCAATCACCTCCATCGCGCCTTTCTCCGCCGTCACGGCGACGGCGCGCAGCTGCGTACTCTGCATGGCCGAGCCTCCAAGCGCTCCTACCAGGGAAGACACTTGCGCCGGGTCGGCGTACTTCAGCACGAAGAGCTTCTGCGCCCTGGAGGCGGGTGGCTTCGGTTGTTCGTTCTTGTTATCCTGCGCCGCCAAACTCATGGCGGCCAGCATCAATACGGCAGCGATTCGCTTCATCGTTCTTCTCCCTTTTCTTCGAATAGCCAATAGATCACTACGTTCGGATCGGCGGTCGCCAATTGCACCATGCGTACCGGGGGATCCTCGGCGGCAGGCGGAGCTGGCGGTGGCGGCACAACGACTTCTGCCAACTCCGACCTCCGCCGCTCGTTGACGGATGGGGCAGCCCGCTCCGTTCGCCGGCGCCGCACATGAGTGGAAATGACCGCTCCCTGACGGGGTGCCCTCTGGGCCCGGCTCTGTTTCGGCGCAGCAGCCACCAGGCGAGGCAGCTCCGGCGCTGGTATCGCGGCTGGCTTCATGATGACCCACACCACGCACGCACCCGCCGCGGCGACCGCCAGCGCCGCCGCCCATGCCCACGGCCACGCGACACTCCGGCGAGGCGGTACCGCCAACTCCGCCAGCACCCGCGCCCGCACGGCCGCATAGTGCTCCGGTGCTAGCGGCTCTCGGTGTGCCTGGCGCAATTCATCCAGCTCCGACCGCAAATCCGCCGCCAGAGCGCTGCACGCTGCGCACTGGCTCAAATGCCGCTCCACGGCGCCCGCCTCGGCGGTTCCCAGGTCGCCGCCCGAAAACAGCGCGACCCGCTCTTCCCAAATCGCACAACTCATAAGCGCCTCCGCGAACTGCGCTCCACGAAATCCCGCATCTTCAACCGGGCTTTGGAAATCTGCGAGCGCACGGTGGCGACGCTCGATCCCAGCACGCCCGCCACTTCGGCGGTGGAAAGCCCTTCCAGGTCTCGCAGCACCAGGGCGGCGCGCTCTTTTTCGGAGAGCACGCGCAGGCTGCGCCGCAGCAGCGCCCTCCGTTCGGCCTCGCCAGCGGTCTGCTGCGGATCGCCGGCGGCGGCCAGCTCCGGCGCTTCATCCACCGGAACCGTGCTTGGCCGGCGCCGTTGCGCATCGTGGCATACATTCACCGTCACCCGGTAAAGCCAGGCCGCCAGATTGCCCGCATCGAGCTTCGCGAGGTTGCGGTAGAGCCGCAGGAACACCTCCTGCGAAGCGTCCTGCGCGTCCTCGAGATTGCCAGCCAGGCGGTAGGCCGTCCCCAGCACCAGGCGTTCATGTCGGCGCATCAGCAAATCGAAAGCCGCCGGGTCGCCGGCGCGCGCGGCTTCGAGCGTGGCGTCCCGGCCTTCCGGTTGGTCGCCCAGTTCAGCCGCTGCCAGTGCCAGGGTTTTCATCCTCTATTAGATAAACTGCCGCAGAGGCCAAAGCGTGGATGCGATTTCTTGGTGGGGCGGACCCCCTGGTCCGCGGCCGACGCCCTCGTCGGCCCTCTGGAGCGGGACGAAGGGCGTCCCGCGCAGACCAGGGGGTCTGCCCCACCTGTTACACTGGCCCCTAAGACCTTTCCATGATCACTACGCCGCCCGAAGCGCAACCTCCCCAAGCCCAGTACGACACGCGGTTTTTCGGCCATCCGCGCGGACTAGCCACGCTGTTCTTCACCGAGATGTGGGAGCGCTTCAGCTACTACGGCATGCGCGCCATTCTCATCCTTTATATGACCGACAGAATCGTCAAGGGCGGCCTGGGCTTCAACGACGACAAGGCCGGCGCGGTCTATGGCCTCTATACCGCCATGGTCTACCTGATGTGCCTGGGCGGCGGATGGGCGGCGGACCGCATTGTCGGCCAGCGGCGCGCGGTGTTCCTGGGTGGCCTGTTCATCGCGGCTGGCGAATTCTGTCTGATGGGACCGAGCCAGGGCGCGTTCTACTTGGGGCTGGTGCTGTTGATGGCGGGCACCGGCCTGCTCAAAGGCAACGTCAGCACGATTGTGGGACAACTCTACCGGCAGAGCGATCCGCGGCGCGATTCCGGTTTTTCCATTTTCTACATGGGGATCAACATCGGCGCGCTGATTTCCCCCATCTTCTGCGGCTGGGTGGGAGAGCGGATCAGTTGGCGGCTGGGCTTCGGGCTGGCGGGCCTGGGCATGCTGGCCGGTCTGATTCAATACGTGTTGGGCGGCAAGTACCTGGGCGATGCCGGCGTGCGCCCCGCATCGACAGGTAGCGCAGCGGGCGACGCGCGTCAGCGGCGCAACGCCATATGGGCGGTAGGCGGAGGCCTGGCGGTGTTTGCCGTGCTGGGCGCGCTGGGCGCCACCGGTGTGATCGCGTTCACCGCATCGCTGATCTCCAATTCGCTGGGCTGGGCCTTGCTGGGCATCTCGGTAGTGGTGTTTGCGTGGCTGATTTTCTCGCAAACGTGGACAGCGGAGGAACGCAAGCGCTCGGCGGCGATCCTGGTGCTGTTCGTGGCGTCGGCGATTTTCTGGGCGTCCTTCGAGCAGGCCGGCTCATCGCTCAGCCTTTTCGCCGAGCGCAGCACGAACCGTCACATTTTCGGGTTCGAATTCCCGGCGAGCTGGTTTCAGTTCGTCCAACCGATTTTCGTGATTGCGCTGGCTCCGGTGTTCGCGTGGCTCTGGCTGTGGCTGGGCCGCCGCCATACGGAGCCGTCCAGTCCGGCCAAGTTTTCGATGGGGCTGCTGTGGGCGGGTCTGGCGCTGGCTATTCTGGTGCCGGCGGCGATGATGTCGGCGCACGGCGCGCTGGTATCGTCATGGTGGCTCACCGGAACGTATTTTCTTCAGACCCTCGGCGAGATGTGCCTGAGCCCGGTTGGATTGAGTGCGATGACGAAGCTGGCGCCCGCGCGCGCGGCCGGCTTCATGATGGGGATCTGGTTCCTCTCGATCAGCATCGGCAACTGGATGGCGGGCAAAGCCGCGTCGCTGTACAGCTCGATACCGCTGCCGTCGCTGTTCGGCATCGTGGCCGCCTGCACCATCGTCGCCGCGCTAGTACTGGCGCTGCTGGTTCGGCCGACCAAGCGGCTGATGTCCGGCGTGAATTAGGTAGGGCGCGCTTTATTCAGCTTGCCCGTGCCTCCGGCCCGATTTTGTCGCGTTTAGCGGATTGGGCGGTCCTCCGACGGCTGCGGCATCACTCCGCCGGGCTTGCGAGCAACTCCGCTAGTATCCTTCCTGCCACTTGCTTGCCTCTTTCGCCGGTTTCGCCTGTCGGGCCGACGCAGGAGGGACAGCCGGCTTCACACGGGCAGGCGACGATCAGCTCGGCGGTTTGGGACAACAGGCGTGGCGCCAGGCGGTAGAGCGGCGCGCTTTGGCCGATGCCGCCGGGATAAGCGTCGTAGAGATAGAGATTGGGTTCGAAGGCAGTGAGACCCGCCGTGTCTTCCTCGCTCAGCGCCACCCCCAGGTCGTGCGGGTCGCACATCAGCAGCAGGGCGGCCACGGTGCGCAGCGCGTTGCCCAGGCCCCCGATGCCGCTCTGCTTTTCGGCCGGCGTGAATTCCGCCAGGCGCGCCAGAAAGGCAGCCGGGAAGTGCAGCCAGAAAGCCGTGGTGTGCATTTCCTGCTCCGGCATGTTGAGCTTGCCCGCGCCGACGTTTTCATTGGTGTAGAACTTGATTTTCTTGAAGCCGACGATCTGCCGGTTGACGCGCACATCGCCATGCACGCGGCGCGCGCCGGCCAGGGCGTCGGCTTCGTACTCTTCGAGGACCTTGACTTCGGTGTAGTCGATGGCGTCGGTGTAGTAATCGGAGTCCACGCGCTTCACGTAAGCCTTGCGCTCGTCGTAATCGAAGCGCTCGACATGATACTGGCGGGCTTCGTGCAGATAGATGGCTTTCTCGTGCAACGTAGTGAGCGCCGTGGTAAACGACACGTCGGCGATGATTTCCGCTTCGCCGGTAATATCGACCACCACGAAGTTATCGCTTGAAATGGAGCGCAGGCTGGTGGCATCGGCCGGGTAAGTATCGGAAGTCCAATGCCAGGCGCCGGCCGAATGATGCAGGAAGCCGGATTCCTCGAGGAAAGCGCAAACGTCGGCTGTCGCGTGCTTGCCGTAAGTCTCTCCATCGCGAATCGGCAGCTCGAAGGCGGCGCACTTCAGATGGGCGATGAGGATTTCCAGATTGTCCGGGTTGATGTAAGCATGCTCGGGCGAGCGGCCGAAAAAGTAATCCGGGTGTTCGACGATGTATTGATCGAGCGGCGCGCTCGAAGCCACCAGCACGGCCGCGGAGGTGCCCTGGCGGCGACCGGCGCGGCCCGCGCGCTGCCAGCTCGAAGCGATGGTACCGGGGTAACCGGCCATCACGACTGCATCGAGCGAACCGATATCGATGCCCAGTTCGAGCGCGTTAGTGGCCACCACGGCGCGGATCTCGCCATCGCGCAGCTTGCGCTCGATTTCGCGGCGCTCGCGCGGCAGGTAGCCGCCGCGGTAACCGCGCACGGATTCCGAAGGCGCCGGCCCGCGGTCGCAGGCATCCTTCAAATACGTGACGAGTACTTCCGTGGCGAGGCGGTTGTTGGCGAAGACCAGCGTCAGCAGGCGCCGTTCGATGAATTCCATCGCTACGCGCCGCGCTTCGTGGATGTAGCTGCGGCGGATGCCGAGCTGTCGGTTGACTACCGGAGGGTTGTAGAAGACGAAGTACTTTTCGCCGCGCGGCGCGCCGTTGCGCTCCACCAGCTCGAACGGCTCGCCGGTGAGCGCCTCGGCCAACTCACGCGGATTCGCGATCGTGGCGGAACAACAGATGATTTGCGGATGCGATCCGTAGAACTCCGTGATGCGCTTCAGCCGCCGCAGCACGTTGGCCAGATGGCTGCCATAGACGCCGCGGTAATAATGCAGCTCGTCGATCACGATGTAGCGCAGATTTTCGAAATAGCGGGCCCACTTGGTGTGGTGCGGCAGGATGCCGGAATGCAGCATGTCCGGATTGGTCAGCACCACGTTGGCACGCTGACGGATGGCTTTGCGCGCGTCCTGCGGCGTGTCGCCATCATAAGTGAAAGCGCGGATGGAAGACCCCATCGCATCCACGGCGCCCTGGAATTCGTGCAACTGATCTTCGGCCAGCGCCTTGGTCGGGAAGAGGTACATGGCGCGGGCGCCGTCATCGGCCAGCAGCCGGTTGGTGACGGGCAGGTTATAGCAGAGTGTCTTGCCGCTGGCGGTGGGCGTCACCACCACCACGTTCTTGCCGGCTTCGAGCGCGTCGAAGGCCTCCGCCTGGTGCGAATAGAGGCGTGCGATGCCGCGGGCTTCTAGCGCCTGGCGCAACGCGGGATGAATGGCAGCGGGCAAGTCAGCGTAAACGCCATCGGCTGCACGCTGGTGATGGATGGCGCGGACGGGCGATTCGGGATCGGCATGCGCCGCCTGAAAGCGCGAGACCACCGCATCGAGCGACTGCTTCGAGGCGAGCGCCAATTCATTCGAGAATTCGGGAAATCCCAGCGACTGGCTCATAGCATTGGTAGGATAGGCGATCGGTGTCAAGCTTCGCCTTTTCTTCTCTACCATACACCGAAAGCACAAACGAAACAATAGCGGGGGAAAATGTTCTGGGCTACCTCATTTTCGGATAGATCCGATTAGGGCTCTTGGGAGAGCCGGACCAGGGGGTCCGGCGCGGACGCGGGCGTCCGCCCCACCATATTCCCCAACCAGCGTGTTGTTTGCATCAAAATGTACTTATGCCCGTCAATGCTACGTTTCGCGTCTTGGCTCTCGCCCTGCTCATGGCCGGCTACCCGCGCACTGCAACGTGCGAAGCCAGGCTGCCTGGGATTCTCAGCAGCCACATGGTGTTGCAGCGAGATAAGCCGATTCACATCTGGGGTTGGTCGGACCCCGGCGAGAAAGTCTCGGTCACGTTCCACGGAATCAGCCGGGCGGTCGCCGGCGACAGTCTGGGGAGCTGGAGCCTGTTCCTTTCCCCCGAGTCTTCCGGCGGCCCGTACCAGATGACCGTGACCGGCAGCAACAAAATCGTTCTGGATGACGTCCTGGTCGGCGATGTTTGGTTCGCGTCAGGCCAATCGAATATGGAGTTTCCGCTGAAAGGCTTTGGCGGCGCCCCGCTGAAAAACTCGGCCGAGGAAATCGCCCACGCCGGCCAACCGCAGATTCGGCTGCTTCACATTCCTCAGAAGGCCGCCGACTTCCCGCTCCGGAACAGTGCCGCGTCATGGACTGTGTGCACTCCCGAAACGGCAGCGAACTTCTCAGCGGTGGCGTATTTCTTCGGACGCGAAATTGCGGCGCGCGAGCGCGTTCCCGTCGGACTCATCGATTCCACCTGGGGCGGTACGGTGGCCGAAGCATGGACGAGCCTGGAAGCCATCTCGGCCGATGCGGCTCTGATGCCCGTCTTCGCAACGCGCGCCCACATGATGCAGGCGCAAGGCGACATGGCGGCCATCCTGGCGAGGGAAAAACGCGAAGACGCGGCCGCCAAGCAGGCGGGCCAGGCGCCGCCGGACCACACCTGGCACCCAGCTCCCGAGTCCTGGGCTCCGGCCGCGTTGTTCAACGGAATGGTCGCGCCCGTTACGCCGTACGCGATCAAGGGCGTGATCTGGTATCAGGGCGAATCCAATAGCCGGCTGGCCTGGGCCCCGATGTACGCCAAGATCTTTCCGGCCCTCATCGAAGACTGGCGCGCGCAGTGGCATGAAGGGGATTTTCCGTTTCTCTTCGTGCAAATCTCCAGCTTCACCTCGAACGCGACCGAAGCTTGGGCCGTCATTCGCGAAGCGCAGCGCCGCAGCCTTTCTGTGGCGAACACGGCCATGGCCGTGACGATTGATATCGGCGATCCGGCCAATGTCCATCCACCCGATAAGCAGACCGTCGGCGCGCGACTGGCCCTGGCTGCGCGGGCCGTCGCCTACGGCGAAAACGTGGAGTATTCCGGTCCGCTGTACCGGCAGGCCGCGCCCGACGGTGACGGCATCCGTATCTGGTTCGATCACACAACGCGTGGGTTGGTTGCCCAGGGAGGCGCTCTGCAGGGATTTGAGATCGCCGGAGAAGATGGCCGCTTTGTGAATGCGACCGCGCGCATAGACGGCGAGACCGTGGTCGCCAGTAGCGAGCAAATCGCCAGCCCTAAGTACGTCCGCTACGGTTGGGCCAACGCGCCAACGGTCAACCTATTTAACGCAGACGGATTGCCCGCATCGCCATTCACGTCGGAAGGCGAGACGCCGAGGCCATGAGCGCCCAAACCATGCAGATGAAGAATCCCCCTTACCCCGGAGGCTCTGTGCTCAGCCAGCTCTCGTCAAGCCCTTGCGGATGGCTTGCTTGAGCACGGTCTGGTAGCCGACACCGGCCTTCTCGGCAATCTGCTGCGCGTGTTCGAGGTCGGCGATCGGGACGCGTATGGATATGGGGCGGGTCGCGTTCCGCTTGGCCTGCCGCATGAGGCGTTGCAGCACTTTCGGATCGGTCTTCCCGATATTCAATCCGGTCGAGCGAAACAGAGTCCCGTCCTTGAGCGCGCGGGAAAACTCGCGCTCGGTCTGCCGGCGGCCTTGCGGAGTCGCGTACCAGCCGGCCTCCTCCACCTCGGACTTGGACTTCGGAACGTCAGTCGATTTGCGCGGCATACTTGCTCCTCTCTGCGGCATTCATCTCGTAAGCAGTCACGGTGCGGAACAGCTTCCGGCGAATGGTAAACACCGCTACCAGATAGCGGCCGGCCGCCGTTCTGCCGAAGAGCTTCCAGCGATTCTCGCCATTGATCGATTTTGCCGGAACGATCACGTGCGTCCTGCCGGCGACTTCCTCAACCTCGGAGGGCGTAACCGCGCGGCGCAGGATATGACCGACGTTGGCGGCGTCCCAATCGAAGCCTTCGATCTTGGCCAGCACGATCTCAGTATATACGATTAACGTATATACGACGCGGTCGAGAAATCACTCGGGTCCCTAGTACCCGTTGCTTCTGTGATTCACCAGCGCCAGGAATTCGTCGCGGGTTTTCTTGCGGGCGCGGAAGGCGCCCAGCATGGCGCTGGTCATGGCGCCGGAGTGCTGCTTCTCCACGCCGCGCATCATCATACAGAAGTGGCGGGCTTCGCAAATCACGCCGACGCCTACGGGGTCGATTACTTCGTTAATCGTCTGCGCGACTTCCTGGGTCAGCCGCTCCTGGATTTGCAGGCGGCGCGCGAACACGTCCACGATGCGCGGGATCTTGCTCAAGCCAATCACCCTGCTGCGCGGAATGTAGGCGACATGGATCTTGCCGAAGAACGGCAGCAGGTGATGCTCGCACATGCTGAAGAATTCGATGTCGCGCACCACCACCATCTCGTCGTACTTCACTTCGTACAGCGCGCCGTTGAGGACTTTCTGGACGTCTGTGCGGTAGCCGCTGGTGAGGAACTTGAGCGCCTGATCCACGCGCTCCGGCGTGCGGCGCAGGCCCTGGCGGCCGGGATCCTCGCCGAGCTTCCCCAGGATTTCGCGAATCTGCGGAGCAATGCTCAAATCGGCGCTGGGGTCGATGTCCGATTCCGGCCGTTTGGGCGGCATCACTTTGACCAGCGCCTTATTGGATTTCATAAGCATCCATTTCAAAGATGTTGCGAGCGGTTTCGGCGATGCGGACCTTTTCGAGCTTGGGCCAGTCGCCGGGAAACGCCGCCGGCCAACTGCTTTTCAGGCGGCGGCAGATTTCCACCGCCAGGAGCTCGGAAGTCGGTGTCAGCTCGCGGAACGCTTCGACGTCGCAGTTGAGATTTCGATGATCGAACGGCTGCAAGACCTCGCGCGCCACCAACTCATCCAGGCGGCGTGGGTCCACCGCCGAACCGGTATCGGAATCCACCGGGCCGCGCGCGCTCACTTCCAGCACGTAGTTGTGGCCATGCCCGAACGGGTTATTGCATTTGCCGTAGAGTCGGCGGTTCTCCTCGTCGCTCAGGCCGGCTGCGTGGAGGCGATGGGAGGCGGCGAACTGGTAGCGGCGGGTTACGTGGAACACGGCTGCTCTCCGAAATAGTCGACGTACAGGTCCGGCGTTTCATACAGCCGGACCGAATGCAGGCGAGGGCGCGGATGCGCGAAATGCGGCTCGATGCGGCGCCAGATGTCGCGCGCGATATTCTCCGGCGTCGGAATCACGCGGTCGAACGGCGGCACTTCGTGATTCAGGAAGCGGTGGTCGAAGGGCTCGACTACCTCGCGATTCAAGACGTCCTTCATTTCTTTCAAGTCGAAAACCATGCCGGTGACGGGGTCTGGGTCGCCCTCCAGGCTGACTTCGAGCACGTAGTTGTGCCCGTGGCCGTTGGGGTTGGCGGCGAGACCGAAAACGCGCTGGTTCTCTTCGTCGGACAGCCGAGGATTGCGGCAAACGTGCGAGGCCGAGAATTCAACCTTCCGGGTAATCCGCATGGGACAAGTATTCGACGTCCGCGCCGGCCTGGAGATACAATTAATTATAGTTTCTCCCCATGCAGAGCGTCAAAACCGACCTTTTTCTGAAGATCGCCATCGCCGCGCTCGTGGCGGCGCTGGTGTACGTCATCTACGCCGGCATCGACGAACGGGTGGTCGCGCAGGGCGATTCCGCGCCGGCTTTCACCGTGGTCGCCGATAGCGGCGCCACCATCGGCGTTCCCAATTTCGGCGGCAAGGTGCTGGTGCTCAACTTCTGGGCGACGTGGTGCCCGCCGTGCGTGGAGGAAACGCCTTCGCTCAGCCAGTTCGCCGCGCAATTCAAGGACAGAGGCGTGGTGGTGCTGGCGCTGAGCGTGGATCGCGACGAAAAAGCTTACCGCGCATTCCTGAACAAATACAAACCGGCCTTCCTCACCGCGCGCGATTTCACAATCCACGCCGATTACGGCACCTTCATCTATCCCGAGACTTACATTATCGATGCGAAGGGCAAAGTGCAGATGAAAATTCCCGAGGGGGCCGACTGGAACGACCCGCGCTTCGCCCAGTTCGTCAGCTCACTGCTGTGACGTTGGCACCGCTTGCAATTGGCGCCCTTCTCGCGTACGCGTCCCTCGTGGATGACGTGCGGACATTGGCCGCTCACCGGGATTTCGCAGCCGCCGAGCGGGCCGTGCGTGTGTACCAGGCGCAAAACGGAGAGACTTCGGAACTGGCCGCGGCGCTTTCCTGGCTGGCCCGCGGGGAGCTTGGCGCCAGCCGGTACCAAGAAGCGGATGCTTACGCCGGCGAGGCGCGCAGGTTAGCCGGCAAGCTGCCAGGCGCGCATGAGCCGGATCGGGACCAAAGGCTGGCAACCGCGATTGGGGCGGCGATCGAGGTCCACGCGCAGGTTCTCGCTGCGCGCGGCGAGCGCACTCAGGCGGTGGCATACCTACGGAGCGAACTCACCAGCTTTGCCAGAACCGGCCTCGCCGAACGCATTCAGAAGAACATCAACCTGCTCGGCTTGATTGGTACAGCGGCGCCGGCGCTCGATGAAGCCAACTGGCTGGGCCCTCAACCCGCCAGCCTGGCTGCCTTGCGCGGCCACCCGGTGCTGCTGTTCTTCTGGGCTCACTGGTGCCCGGATTGCAAAGGGGAAGCGCCGGTGCTGGCCCAAATCGAGCGCGTCTACGGTCCCAAGGGCTTGGTCGTAATCGGACCCACCAGGCTTTACGGCTACGCGGCGCAGGGGGAACCCGTCACTCCCGCCGAGGAAACGCGATACATCGACCAGATTCGCCGCCACTTCTACTCGGGTTTGTCCGACATGGCAGTGCCGGTGAGCGCAGCCAATTTTGTCGATTATGGCGCCAGCACCACGCCGACGATAGTGGTGCTGGATTCGAACGGCATCGTCCGCTTCTATCATCCCGGCGCGGTCTCCGAGGCGGAACTTGCCGCGCGGATTGAGGCTTTGCCCAAACGGTAGCGATGATTCAGGCCACCTTCAGAACCCCGGCAGCTATTCGTTTGGCGCGCAGCCGCCGGTATTCCTCCAGTCGGCGAATGGCCAACGCCAACGCCGCGCGGCGGACACACAGAGCGGCTAGTCGCTTTTCGTGTGCTTTGCGAATGCGGAAACTGCGGTGAAGCATGTCCTATAGTCAGTGCACCTGACCAGACATCGCAGGAAATAAGGGAGTGGTGCCCCAACAAAGACAGGGGTCACATCGCACGCAGATGTGGGGTGCTGTTGAGTTATTCGCCGAGCAGCGCCGCGATCCGATCCGCCTCAGCAGGCACCACCACCGGGGGGTTGGCATAAGTGCAGCGCAGCGGCGTGCCGTCCGGCGCAGTCAGAGCTCCGGTGTGATAGCGGTGAATGTAATCGGGGTCCTTGAGCAGGTTGCCGGTCAGCACGGCGACCACGTCCGCACTGCTCGCGATGGTTCCCGCGGCGGTGAGTTTGCGGATGCCTGCCAGAGTGGCCGCGGAGGCGGGTTCGCAGCCGATGCCGCAGCGGCCGATCACGGCCTTGGCGTCGGCGATTTCCTGCTCGGTCACTTTCTCCACCACGCCACCGGACGTGAGCACCTCATGCAACGCCTTCGGCCAGGAGATCGGATCGCCGATCTTGATGGCGGTTGCCAGCGTCTCCGGGTGAGTCACGGCGTTGAGGCGAGAGCGGTCGGTGGCGCGATATAAGTCGAAAAACGGCGCGGAGCCTTCCGCCTGGATCACCGCCAGCCGCGGCAAGCGGCCAATCAAGCCGAGCGCTTTCATCTCCCGCAGAGCCTTGCCGAACGCCGACGTGTTACCCAAATTCCCGCCCGGCAGCACCACCCATTCGGGCACGCGCCAGTCGCGCTGATCCATCATCTCGACCATGATGGTCTTCTGTCCTTCGATGCGAAACGGGTTGATGGAGTTGAGCAGGTAGATGCCGAGGCGCTCGGCTAATTGCCGCACCAGCGCCAGAATCTGGTCGAAGTTCGCCTCAACCTGGAAGGTGCGCGCGCCGTATTCGAGCGCCTGCGCCAGCTTGCCAAACGAGATGTTGCCGTGCGGGATGAAGATAATCGGATCCAGGCCCGCAGCGCTCGCATAAGCCGCCATCGACGCCGAGGTATTGCCGGTGGAGACGCACGCCACGCGCCGCGCGCCCAGCCGCACGGCCTGCGCCACGCCGCAGGTCATGCCGTTGTCTTTGAAAGATCCGGTGGGATTGAAGCCCTGGTGCTTGAACGCGATGCGGTCCAGGCCGCCATACTGCGCGGCGCGCGGCGCATCGAGCAGCGGCGTGTTGCCTTCGCGCAGCGTCACCACTTGCCGGTAATCGTCGAGGAAACCGATCAACTCGCGATAGCGCCAGACGCCGCTCTGATCGAGCGGCGCGTTGGACATGCGGCGATCGCGCCACATGCGCTTCCAATCGCCCGGATGGCCTTCGGGAGTCGGGTAGACGGCCTCCAGCAACCCGCCGCAGCGCGGGCAATTATAAATGATTTCGGTTATGGGGAAGCGCGCGCGGCAGCGCTCCTCGAAACAGGCAAGTTCCGCTGGCATGAAGCCTTATTATAAAGGAATGCTTCGCGTGCACCTGGAAAACGGCGTGGTTTCGGTCACCGAGGCGCCGGTGCCCGACCGGCCCGCGGGCTACGCGCTGCTACGCCTGCTGGTGGCGGGCATTTGCAATACCGATTTGGAATTGCAGCGCGGCTACTACGGCTTCAGCGGCACACCCGGTCATGAATTCGTAGCCGAGGTGGTGGAAGCGGATGACCGCGCTTTGGTGGGCAAGCGCGTGGTGGGCGAAATCAATCTCGCCTGCGCGCACTGCGAGTGGTGCCGCAAGGGCCTGGGCCGACACTGTCCCAATCGCAGCGTGCTCGGGATTGTCCACCATCCGGGAGCGTTCGAGGAATTCTTCACGCTGCCCGAACGTAACCTCCACGTGCTGCCGGAGGGCATTCCGCTCGAGCGCGCGGTCTTCACCGAACCGCTGGCCGCGGCGTGCGAGATTCTCGACCAGGTTACTATTCCGTGCGGCGAGCCCGTTGCCGTCCTTGGAGACGGCAAGCTGGGCCTGTTGGTGGCGCAGGTGCTCGGCGCGTATGGCTACCCGGTGCGGCTGTTCGGACGCCACAAAGACAAGCTGCGGATCGCGGCCGATTCGGGCGTAGCCACGGAAATGGCGAACGGGGAGCTGCCGGTCGCGGAGTATGACTGGGTGGTGGATGCGACCGGCTCGCCCGAAGGCCTGCGGCAAGCGGTTGCGATGGTGCGCCCGCGCGGCACGGTGATTCTGAAATCTACCGTGCATGGCGCCGTGGGAGTCGACACCGCGCCCATCATCGTCAATGAAATTACGCTGGTGGGTTCGCGCTGCGGCCGCTTCGAAGCAGCTATCCCGTTGCTCGATCACGCGCTGATCCGGACGGATGACATGATCGCCGCCCGCTTCCCGCTGCGCGATGCCGCCCGAGCCTTCGAGTGTGCTGCGCAGCGCGGCGTCCTGAAAGTGCTGCTCGAATAACTCCGGTAACGCCGGCGATCTTGTCGCCGGCGATTTGCTCGTGGCGCGGCCTGTCAAGGCTGCAGAGCCGAGAGTCCTCTCGGCTTTTTTTGTCCTCTCTTCCTGGTGGGGCAGGCGCTTCCGCTTGCCCGCTGTACCAATGTACCGTGGTACAATCAAAACATGAAAGAAAAACAGCCTCAACTCAAGATCGAGCGCGTCCAGACGGGCGTGCGGATGGAAAAGCGGGTGCTCAAGGTTCTCAAGGCACTGGCCGAGTATCATGACCTCACCCTCGGCGATCTCCTCGAAGGCATCGTCCTGCACGCCTTCGAAGGCAAGGCTCCGTTCAGCCGCGAGAATCTCAAGCTGATCGTGGAACTGAAGCGGGTCTACAAGCTGGACTTGGATGCGACTGCCAGCCACCGCCTGGTGGAAGAGTGAAGCGCGGCGACGCCCGTCGCCCTACTTCTTGAGGTTCAACACTTCGTTGAGGGAGCCTTGCCGGTAGCCTTCCAGGTCCAGCGTGACATACCGGAAGCCCAGCGATTTGAAGATTTCGGTGAAGCGGGCGGCCATTTCGAGGGTTAGCGCCTTCGCCAACTCCTCGGGTGCGATTTCCAAGCGCACCACGTCGCCATGGAACCGCACGCGAAACTGGCGGAAGCCGAGCGCCTTGATCCGCTCCTCGCCGGTCTCGATTGTCCTGACGGTCTCGATGGTCACCGGCGTCCCGTAAGGAATGCGCGAGCTCAGGCACGCCGATGCCGGCCGGTCCCAGGTGGGCAGGCCGGCCACGCGCGAAAGTTCGCGGATGTCGGCTTTGGAAAGGCCCGCATCGGCCAGCGGCGCGGCCACGCTGTGTTCGGTAGCGGCGGTTTGGCCGGGGCGATAATCGCCCAGGTCATCCACGTTCACGCCGTAGACGATGTGCGCGAAGCCGCGCTCGCGGCCCACTTGCTCGAGGCGCGTGAACAGCTCATCCTTGCAGTGGAAGCAGCGGTCGGGAGCGTTGCGCGTGTAATCGGGGTTCTCGAACTCGCGGGTTTCGATGTATTCGTGGGCGATGCCGAATTGAGCCACGAAGGCTTCCGCGTCGCGCTTGTGCGATTCCGGTATGGAGGCGGAATCGGCTGTGACGGCAAGCGCTCCGGCGCCCACCGCGCGGTGCGCCGCCCAGGCCAGGTAGGCCGAATCCGTGCCGCCGGAAAAAGCCACCAGCATACGGCCCATGCCCCGCAGGATTTCGAAGAGCCGCTCTTCTTTTTCCCGCAAGCGGGCCGGACTGGTGAGTTCCACTAGAGCGGGCATATGGGTTCCAACGGTTGGCAGGTCGGGGACCTGCCCCACTTTACCACGCGAAGCCTTCCGGATCGGTCATGAGATAAACTTGTCTCCCTCGGCGGTGACCGCTCCCTTTGGTCGCGGCTCCGATTCCAGTCTACTGGACGGGCAGCAGCTCCTGCGTGCCGCCGTTGCCGTTTTCCGTATCGGGGATCACACTGGCGGCGGCCACCTTGTCGCTCTCTTCCAAACTCACCAGGCGCACGCCCTGCGAAGAGCGGCCTACCTGGCGGATGGTGGCAGCCTCAATGCGAATGATTTTGCCGTTCTGGCTGACGATCATCAAATCGGAGTCTTCGTTCACCGAAAGCACCGCGACCACTTTGCCGGTCTTGGCGGTAGTCTTCATGTTGATGACGCCCTTGCCGCCGCGCGCGGTCAGGCGGTAAGCTTCCAACTTGGTGCGCTTGCCGAAGCCGTTTTCGGCGATGGAAAGAATCAGGCCGTCTTTTTCGACCACTTCCATGCCCACCAGGAAATCGCCTTCCGGCAGATGCATCGCGCGCACGCCGCGCGCTGTCCGGCCCATGGCGCGCACCTGGCTTTCGGCGAAGCGGATGGCCTGCCCCTGGTGCGAGCCGAGGAAAATGTAATTGCCGCCGTTGGTGATCTTGGCGCCGATCAGCTCATCGCCTTCATCGAGCGACACCGCGATGATGCCGCGCGACATGGGATTGTCGAACTCGGTCAGCTCGGATTTCTTGATCACCCCGTGGCGCGTCACCATTACGATGAACTGGTCGGGCACGAAGTCCGCTACCGCCAGAAATGCCTTCGGGGTTTCATCCGGCTGCAGGCTGATCAGGTTCGAGATATGCTTGCCCTTGCCGGTGGTAGTGGCGTCGGGGATTTCGTAGGCCTTCAGCCAATACACGCGCCCGCGCGTGGTGAAGATCAGCAGGTAGGCGTGCGTGGAGGCGATGATCAGGTGCTCGACGAAATCTTCCGTGCGTGTCCCCATCCCGATTCGGCCCTTGCCGCCGCGCGTCTGCCGGCGGTAAGTGTCGACCGAAGTGCGTTTCAGGTAGCCGCCGCGCGTCACCGTGACCGCGGTGTCTTCCACGGCCACCAGGTCTTCCAGGCGGATTTCGCCCGCGTCGTCGATGATTTCGGTGCGCCGCTCGTCGCCGTATTCCTTTTGAACTTCCTTCAACTCCTTGACGATCAGATCGCGCAGCACTTTGTCGGAGCCCAGAATCTCGAGATACTCCGTGATGCGGCGCTGGATCTCGGCCAGCTCATCGAGAATCTTCTGCCGCTCCATGCCCGTGAGGCGCTGGAGCTGCATCTCGATGATGGCCTGCGCCTGCCGCTCGCTGAACTCGAAACGCACCATCAGCGAATCGCGCGCCTCGCGCGGCGCCTTGGCGGCGCGGATCAGCCGGATGACTTCATCCAGATTGTCCAGCGCCTTCTGGAAGCCCAGCAAGATGTGCTCGCGCTCGCGCGCCTTGCGCAGCTCATATTCGGTGCGCCGCCGCACCACGTCCACGCGATGGTCGATGAAGCACTTGATGATCTCCACCAGTCCCAGCTCGCGCGGCTGGCCGTTGACGATGGAGAGCATGATGATGCCGAAGCCGGTTTGCAGTTGGGTGTGCTTGTAGAGGTTGTTCAACACCACTTCCGCCTGCTCGCCGCGCTTGAGCTCGATGGTGATGCGCATGCCGTCGCGATCGCTGTGATCGAGCACGTCCGCCACGCCTTCGATGCGCTTTTCGTTCACCATCGCGGCGATCTGTTCGAGCAGCTTCGACTTGTTCACCTGGTAAGGGATTTCGGTGACCACGATCTGCTCTTTGTCCTTGCCAACGCGTTCGATGGCGGCCTTGGCGCGCAGCTTGAGCTGGCCGCGGCCCCTGGTATACGCGTCGATGATTCCCTGCCGGCCCAGGATGAATCCGCCGGTCGGGAAGTCCGGTCCCGGCACCATCTCGAGGATCTTCGCGAGCGGCGTGTCGGGATGCTGCACCAACTGGATGGCGGCGTTGACCACTTCCGTCATGTTGTGCGGCGGAACGTTGGTTGCCATGCCGACCGCGATGCCCGACGAACCGTTCACCAGCAGGTTGGGAATGCGCGACGGCAGCACTTCCGGCTCCTGCTCGCTGCCATCGTAGTTGGGCTTGAAATCGACGGTTTCCTTGTCGATGTCTTCGAGCACCGCGGTGGCTACCCACGACAGACGGGCCTCGGTGTACCGCGAGGCGGCGGGCGGGTCGCCATCCACCGAGCCGAAGTTACCCTGCCCATCGACCAGCGGATAGCGCATGGAGAAATCCTGCGCCATGCGGACCAGCGCATCGTAGATGGCCATGTCGCCGTGCGGATGATACTTGCCCATGCAATCGCCCACGATGCGGGCGCACTTGCGCGTCGCTTTGTTGGGCGCCAGGCCCATCTGCTGCATCGAATAAAGAATGCGCCGGTGCACCGGCTTCAACCCGTCGCGAATATCGGGCAGGGCGCGGCCGATGATCACGCTCATGGCGTAATCCAGATAGCTGCGCCGCATCTCCTCTTCGATGTTGATCGGGACGAGATTCTTGTTGCCGTCGCCGCCCGGCGTTCCGGGCAAAGGCAGCGTCCCGCCGGATGGCGGCGGAGGCGGACCTTGAGGCGGTAGTTCCTGGTCTGGCAAGTTGGCTCCTGTTGCGGGTAAGTCCTATTTTAGCAAATGCTTAGTCTCATGGCCAAGGATCCGCTATTTCGCCGCTTGTTCGCCTGCCCAACCTGCCGGCGTGCGTCCATGTATGATGGGGGTTCGTGACCCAACTCCGGAGCCGGAAACGCGCCCAGCCTGCGCCCGTTTTGCCGGCGCAAACCTCCCGCCCGCGCCGCCTGGGACTGCTGCTGGCCGTGCTCGCCAGCGTCTTTTGTCTCGGCCTGCTTTCGCCGGAGATTCGCGATTCCGATTTCTGGTGGCACTTGCGGACGGGGCAGTACATTGTGGAAACGCGCTCACTGCCCGTTCCCGACCCGTTTGCTTACACCACTGCGGCGGCTCCATCGGCCTACCCCGGCGAAGATGCCGTCCGGCACTTCAATCTGACTCATGAGTGGCTGGCGCAGGTGTTCTTCTACGCGGCTTATCGCGTGGCTGGCTTTCCCGGTGTTGTCGTGTTGCGGGCGCTGCTGCTGGCGGCGTTCTGCGGCCTTGCCGGTTTGGTGGTGTGGCGGCGATCGGGTGTGCTCGACCGAGGGTGGATGGCCGGTCTCATCGTGGCCGCTATCGCGGTTCCGTTCGCGCTCGACCGGCCGCAGCTTTTTACCTATCTGTTTCTCGCGCTCACGGTGGCGATTCTGGAATCGCGGCGGCGATTGTGGCTGCTGCCGCCTTTGTTTTTGATCTGGGCCAATTGCCACGGCGGATTCGTCCTGGGCTGGGTGGTGCTGGCGGCGTATTGCGCCGACGCGCTGGTGGCCCGCTTGCGGGATAGGCCGCTCGAGGACGCACGCGCGCTGTGGCTATGGTCCGCCGCGGCGGTATTAGCTTCGGGAATCAATCCCAACGGTTTCCGCGCGGTGCAGGTTCTGTTGCTGTATCGATCAAGCGCGATGCAATCTTACCTGCTCGAGTGGGCGCGGCCGGCGCTGTGGCCTCCGCCCCTGTTTGCCCTGCTGCTGGCCGCCGCGGTGGGCGTGATGGTTTGGGCGCGGCGCACGGTTCGAATTAGCGACTGGCTGCTCGCGGCCGCCTTTGCCGCAGCCGCGTTCACCGCCGAACGGAACACCATCTTCATCGGCTTTTTCGCGCCGGTTTTTCTCGTCAGCTATCTGCCTTGGAAGCGGGGGCTGCCGGCGTTGGTGGGCTGGGCCGCGGCGGCTGCGCTGGCCGCCGGTATCGTCTGGGGAACGGCGGCGGGCGATTTCTTCGAGCTGCGCGCGGCGGAATGGCGCTACCCAATCGGGGCGGCCGAGTTTCTCTCATCGCACCAGGTCACCGGCCGCATGTTCAATACTTACGAATACGGCGGCTATCTGATGTGGCGGCTGTGGCCGCGCGAGCGCGTTTTCATCGATGGCCGCGCGCTGAGCGAGAAGGTATTCGACGATTACGCCCGCATCCTTTACAATCACGATGACTCCGGCGGCAAGAGCGCCGGGCAGTTACTCGACGATTACGGCGTCCAAGTGATCGTGATGAACACCTTCGAGTATGCAACCGGCACGGTGTATCTGCTGGCTCCCGCGATAGCCTATTCCAACCAAAGCGAATGGAAGCTGGTGTATCGCGACCCGCAGGCGCTGGTGTGGATGCGGCGCCCGCCGGCCGGCGTCGTGCCGCTCAATCCGATGGAAGTCTTCAGCCAGATGGAAGACGAGTGCGGCCTGCACCTCGACCGCGAGCCCGGCCGTCCCCGCTGCGCCCGCAGCCTGGCGCAGACCTTCGCCAAGATTCGCGATTTCCCGCGCGCGCGGCGCTGGCTAGGTGAGTATCTCGATCATCCGCACGCACCCGACCCCGAAGCCGAGCAAGCTTACCGGCAGTACTTTGGAGCGGGAAAGTGATAAGACTGCGCAGCCGCGCGCAAGCCTTCGGTTCCAAACGGAGCCGCGACCATAGGGAGGGGTCGGGCCACACACCGTCCGACGAGCGAGGCGATGGAGTGGCTGCGCATTCGTCATCCAAACGACCGCTCCCTCTGGTCGCGGCTCCGTTGGCGCCCTCGCCGCGCTGCTCTCCATCGCGGAGTGCTCATTTTCAATGAAGCCCGTTGATCTCCGCGCAATTCAGAGATGGCTGCTGATACTGACGGCCCTCTTCGCCATGGTGTGGGCGGTGATCCGGGCTTCGGTGCAATCGATCACGATGGATGAGGCGGACACTTATGCCTGGTTCGTCGCGACGTCGAACGTCTGGTATCCCTTCTCGAATAACCACATCTTGAATACACTGCTGATGTGGGTCTCGACTCATGCATTCGGCCCGTCCATCATCGCGATCCGGACGCCCGCTCTCATCGGTGCGGCTATTTACATCGGTATCTGCTACTTCTTCTGCCGGAGTATCACCGAACGGTTCAGCATTCAGCTCCCGATTTTTATTTGTCTGACTTACAATCCGTTTCTCTTCGACTACATGGTGGCGGCGCGCGGCTACGGCATAGCGAACGCCTTCCTGCTGGCGGCGATTGCGGTTCCAGTGTGGCATCGAGTGAAGAGCCGGCCTTCGCTGCGCGAGTCCTGCGCATTGGCATCGCTGGCGCTGGGGCTATCGTTCGCCGCGAATTACTCATTCGCTTTCGTAGGTCTGGCGGTCTTCCTCGCCATTACAGCGTGGGCGATACGGCGGCGCGAACGGGAGCCGGCGCTCTACATTGTGGGATTCTGCGCGCTGCCCGGGCTGTTCGTCGCGCTCGCGATGTGCGGTTATCCGATGATGCACTGGTGGGGCTATGACTATGGCATAGGAGCGCACACGCTCAAGGAAATGAGGCAGAGCCTGGTGCAGGCTTCGCTCTACCAGTTGGACCCGCGATTTCGGGCGGCCGCATGGTATAAGGCGATCAGTTTTCTGCGGCCGTTGTTGCCGCCTCTTCTCGTGGTTCTTTGCGCTTGCCAGGTCGTGGCAACCAGGCTCGACGGTTCGTGGCGTGAGGACACGCGCGCACGATGGCTGGCGAAATTCGCGGCCGCGCTCGCCGGCATCGTGACACTATGCGTGCTGATGCACTGGCTGGCATTCCGTTTCTACAAAGTGCCTTTGCCGTTGGGCCGGGCGGGGATCTTTCTGCTGCCTTTGTGTACTCTTCTGGGAGGCGTCATCATGGCATCGCCGGCGCGGTCGCGCGTCTCCCAGTGGCTCCGCCGAAGCCTAATCGCTGTCTCTCTCTGCCTGGCTCTGTACTTTGTGCTCTGCCTGCGCCTGTCCTATTTCAAAGAATATCAATGGGACGCGGATGCGAAGGAAGTCTATTCCGTATTGGCGCGGTACAACCATCAGTACGGTGTCACTGATGTCGGGATGTTCGATTTGTGCTTCCCTTCGTTGAACTACTATCGGGTGTTGTCGGGGCGAGAAACATTCGCCGAGTTTCATCCGGAGCCTCCCAACCCTCCCGCGGACAAATCGATCTATGTCCTGAGTCGAGTGAATCAGCGGAGCTTCATCGAGAGAGAGAAGCTGATCATTGTCTACCGGGGCAGATTCTCGGATACGGTGATCGCGGTCAAAGCGAATGGGCCGATTCCGCCGGCTATCGTCGACCCTTGAGCGAGCGCGGCTCCTCCGATGCACGACGCGTCCGTGTCCGTGCTCGGCGCGGATACCTCTTCGCTTTGGATCGCGCTAGACTTTGAAGTGCCGATGCCCGCGCGCTCCGATCCCCTCCGAATCGTCCTGCAGGTTCTGCTCTATGTAGCCCTGTATTACCTGGCGCTGCTCTCGCTGGCGACGGTGTCCCAATGGCTGGGCCTATACCTGGTGGGTGAGACGGCTTCGATGCTGTTCGCGGCGGTTTTCGCCAATTGGATTTCGCTGCGCATCCACCACGGTTACCGGCTCTGGGATGCTGGGCTATGGTGGTGTCGCGCTTCGGCCGTCAATCTGGGGTTGGGCATGGCCGGTGGCGTGGCGGCCGCGTGCCTGGTGCTGGTTCCGCCGCTTCTGGTGGGGGCCGCGCGGATTGAGCGAACGCCGGCCGATCCAGGCGCCTGGAGCAGCGCCGTGATGCTAGCCATCGTGCTGGCCATGGGTGCGGCGGGTGAAGAGCTGTTTTTTCGCGGCTACGGATTTCAGGTGTTGCTCAAGGCGATCGGTGCTTTCGCGACCATTCTTCCTGTCGGCGTGGTTTTCGCCCTGCTCCACGGCGGTAACCCGCACGCCACCTGGTTCGGCATCGCCAATACCGCCGGGTTCGGCATTCTGTTCGGATATGCTTACTGGCGCAGCCGCGACCTGTGGCTGCCCATCGGGCTTCACTTCGGATGGAACCTCACGCTGCCGCTGTTCGGCGTGAATCTGAGTGGGCTTACAATGAATGTGACGGGCTACGCGATGGCGTGGTCTGCCGGCAGACTGTGGAGCGGCGGCGATTACGGTCCGGAAGCAAGCGTGCTTACCTCCGCCGCCCTGGTGGCGTTGTGCGTGTATCTGTGGAAAGTTCCCGTGCGCCGGCAAACCTCGCCGCTCGATGGCCCAGCGGCGGAAGATAGCATATGCGAACCATCTTCGCCCTCGGCATTCTGACGCTGGCGCCGGCACTGGGGGCCGTCGACAAGCTCACCTGGCAGGACCGCGTGGAAATCGACCGTGGGCTGGTGTTCGAATATGCCAACGTGAAGGTGCTGCTGCCGCATTCCCGCAAGCCGCTCGAATTCAACGCCGATGGCACGTGGGACAAGGCCGCCTGGGCGGCTGTTGCAGCGCACGCCGGGCCGGCCGCGCGCGAGGGCGACGTGGTGCAGATCACCAAGGTGACGATCGAATCCGACCGTCTGCTGCTCGATATCAATGGCGGCTACGCGGGCGGGCACCATTGGTACAACAACGGGCAGATTGGTGCGGGCCCTTCCAGCACTCCCACCATGACCCCGATCGCCAAGGGCGACTCCGACGCCAAGAGCGGAACTACTCTGGTGCTGTTGTTTCACAAACCGCTGGAACCGATCAAGGCGTCCGAGGTAAAGAAGATGCTGGCGCCGGTGCTGGATTTCGAAAAACACAGCGCCACCGAGATCTACGCGGAGACCCTGACGCCGGTGGTGAAGGCAGCTATTACGGAGAAGCGCGCGCTGGAAGGCATGACTCGGGACCAGGTGGTGATGGCGCTCGGCCGGCCGGTGCACAAGTCGCGCGAAACCACCGACGGCGTGGAACTGGAAGACTGGGTGTACGGCCTCCCGCCGGGCAGAATTACGTTTGTCACCTTCAACGGCGATAAGGTGGTGAAGGTGAAAGAAGAGTACGCCGGTCTGGGCAACATCGCCCGCGAGCCGCAACAGTAGGCCCTCCGAGTACTCTTGTTCGGAACCCTGGCTGGCGGCTCACCGACTCAGTAATTGACCCGGCACTTCTAAGGCGACTTCGCTCTCAGCCCTGGTCGCTCGAATGCGATGAGAAGAGCAAGAGAGCGACATGAGACCAACGCGCCCCTTGCAATCTGCCCTGTTATCCGTTCTGCTCATTGGACCCGCTGCCGGCCAGCCATTGACCCGTTTGGGAGCGCTGCACCGCCTGGCGAGCGCTGGAGTCGAAGCGCCGGCGGCGCTGCCCGCGAGCTTCCAGCTTGGAATTTCCACACCAGCTCCGTACCGGCTCGGCGCCATCCGGCGGACAGAACTGGACGCGGTGGTGCGCCAGCCGCAACTGCCGCTGATGGGAATCGAGCGGCCGCTCGACGACGCGGCGCAGGCCGCCGGCGAATGGCTGGCGTTGGACGACGGCAGGGCCGTGTGGAGAATGGCGATTCAGTCCGATGGCGCCTCCGGCGTGCGGGTTCATTTTCACGATTTCGCGGTGGGCAACGGCGCCGTCTGGGTGTACAGCGAGGATCGCAGCCAGATCTTCGGACCTTACACCGGCTCGGGGATCGATGAGAGCGGAGATTTCTGGAGCCACACCGTCTTTGCCGACACCGTGGTCGTCGAGTATCTGGCGGACCAGCGGGCGGAGGCGGTCCCGTTCTCCATCACCCGGATCGCTCACCTGATGGCCTCTGAGCAGCCCATGTCGGCCGGCACTTGCGAACTCGACGTGACTTGTTATTCGCCATGGGGTGGGATGGCGAGCGGCGTGGGGATGTACATTTTCGAGAGCGGGGGCGCCAGCTACCAGTGCTCTGGGGCGTTGGTCAACAACAGCAACTACGATTCTAAGCCTTACTTTCTCACCGCCAATCACTGCATTTCCACCCAGGCCATGGCGCAGACGGTCGAGGTGTTTTGGAAGTACCAAACTGCCACCTGCAACGGGACGGCGCCCGGTCTATCGGCGCTGCCGACTACTTTGGGCGCGACATACCTGGCCAGTGCGCCGATTCCGAGCGGCGACTACAGCCTGATTCTGCTGTCCCAGTTGCCGAACTCGAGCCTGACGTTCTACGGGTGGAATGCGAGCTCCACCGCGCTGGCGGTGGGAGGCCCGGTGGTCGGCATGCACCATCCGGAGGGCGACTACACGCGGATCGTGTTCGGATCGCGCAGCCCGGATGCCACCGTTGAGGTAGGCTCTGTCACCGCTCCGGCCACCATGTTCTATCAGATCCAGGCCACCGCGGGCGTCATTGAGCCGGGATCTTCTGGCTCTCCACTGTTCACACCGGACGAATCCATCGTCGGGACCTTGACGTATGGCCCGACGGGAAACGCGTGTTCAATCAGTCCCTTCACCGCTGGTTATGCCCGCTTCGCCGTCGCTTATCCGAGCTTGAGCCAGTATCTCTCGCCCGCACCCGCAGCCGCCGTGACCGTGACGCCCGCTCCGGCGTCCCTCAGCGTGAGTTGGACCATTGGAGCTGCCGCGCCAGCGCTGCAGACCATTCAATTGAGCACCGCGTCGGCGTCGCCGGTTGCGTTCACTGCCAAGGCGAGCCAGTCGTGGATCGGGCTTTCGGCGGCGAGTTTGAGCGTGAGCGAATCGAAACCGGCCAGTTTGTCCATCACCTTGAGCACCGCTTCGTTCAGCACGGCCGGGACATACACGGGCAGCGTCAGCCTGGCTGGCACCGGCGTAGCGGTCTCCATCCCTGTGCAGGTGAACGTCTCCGCCGCTCCGGCCCCGACTGTGACCGTGACACCCGCGCCGTCGTCGCTCAGCGTGAGTTGGACGATCGGGACTCCCGCGCCGGCGGAGCAGGTCATTCAATTGAGCACCGCATCGGCGTCGGCGGTTGCGCTCACCGCCAGAGCGAGCCAGTCGTGGATCGGGCTCGCGGCGGCGAGTTTGAGCGTGAGCCAATCGAAACCGGCGAGCTTGTCGGTCACCTTGAGCACGGCATCTTACAGCGCGTCCGGAACGTACACCGGTTCCATCACGTTGACCGGCACGGGCGTGTCCGTTTCCATTCCGGTGCAAGTGAGCGTCAACGCCGCGCCCACGGTGGTTACCGGCGGCCAATCGACGCTGATTCCTCTCATCGAGGATGGCGCTGGTGTGGCCACCAGCTTCACATTGCTGAACCCTTACCCGTCGCCAACGGTGGCTTCGCTTTCGTTCCTCTCGGCGGCGGGATCGCCTATCTCCATCGCGACCGGGACGGCCGCTGCCGCAGCGTGGCAGAATCTGACGATTCCCGCTTATGGCGCCGTCACCATCGCTACTACCGGCAGCTCGAGCCCGCAAAAACAAGGCTTCGCCATGGTACAGACCGGCGATCCAACCAAACGCCTGGCGGCCATGGCTCAGGTTGGATTGGACCTGGTCTCGCCATCCGTCGCTCTGACGCCGCCGTTTGTGATGCCGTTCGACGCAACCTCGAACAACACCACCACGCTTTACATTTACAATCCGGCAACGGCCGGCTCGGTGACGCTGGGACTCACCATCTATAACAGCGCTGGAACCACGCTCGGCACCGGCCAAATCGTCATTTCCGCTCTCCAGCAAGGCGCCGTCGCAATGTCGAAGAGCAGCGCGGTCTTTGGAGGGCAGAAGGGGACGCTCTACGTCAGCGGGCCGGTCCCGGTTTGGAGCATGGGCATCCGCGTAGACGGCGGCGGCCGGATCGACATGGTTCCACCGGTCGTCAATCATTGAGGATTCGGGCGTGGCGACACGCACTCGTGCGTGCGCCACTGTCAAGGCAAAGTAGAAATGTCCTATTCCCAGCAAAGTAGAAATGTCCTGTTTTGAGGGGCCGGTCGGAGGGTTGGGGTTAGCGTAGGTTCGATGTTCCGGGGGAGTCGCGCTCCCTGGGGCAGATCCGAAGACCGCTGCGACGGGGCTGGCTCCGAAGCAGATGGCGCCAAACCCCCAGTCAAACCGGGCGAATGTGCCGGAATCCAGACGATGCCCAACTCGCCGAGCGCTCGCGCAATCTGCGTCGGCGGCATCCGCTGCCGGTCCAGCCCTTCGCGCCGCTCCTGCCGTTTGCTTTTGACGGCAACCTGGAACATGCCCGCTTTGTCCGTTTAGAACGCCAGCGGCCGGCCGAACCGCTCCAGATACGCCCACAGCAGGCGCATGTTCTCTCCGCTGCTGTCGTGCCGCACGAATCGTGCCAATAGCCGGCTGGTGGCGTCGCCGATCATCGAGATCAGGTAGATCGTTTCGCCGCGCCCTTCCAGCCAGTCGTGCGTGCTCGTGTCCCACTGCACCAGTTCGCCACAGCGGCTTCGCCGCGGTCGCCATTGGTGCACCTCCACCACCCGGAGATGGCTGGCCTTCCACAAACCCGCCTTCGCCATCCATTGCCGCAGCGTCTCCTTGCTCACCGTAATCCGGTGCAGCTTGTGCAGGTACTCCGCCGCCAAGGTCGGCCCGAATCCCCGGTACACCGGGTCGGAAAGAACCGCGAGGGCTTGCCGTTCCACCTCGGCCGACAGCTTCCGGTTCGACGCTCGCCCACGCAGTTCATGGATTACCGCCTGGTCCCCTTTCCGCCGCAGCTTGCGCAGGAGCCGCCGGACCTGCCGCTCCGTGACGCCGATCTCCTCGGCCGCCTGCTTCTGAGTGATCAGTTTCTTCTTGGCCTTCTTCAGGGCCACCAGCCGGTCTCGCTCGGCCTGGGTCATCAGTAGTTGTCCTTTGTCCACCCTCCAGGCTGGACCCTGTCAATAGGACATTTCTACTTTGCCCAAATAGGACATTATCACTTTGCCGCGACTTTGCGTTTCATTCTCGGACGATCAACTTGATCGGCATGTTATACTGCGGGTTCCTTTTCCTGGTCCCGCGAGCACGTCATTCTTATGTTGAACGGCGAGTGGTGCTTTCTCATCCCTGAGCTGAGCGAGACGAACTTTAGGATGCGCAACCGAGTGCCGCGCGTGGCCGATTGGATTAGCCCGACTGCAGGCGAGGCAAGGTTCAAAGTTAGGAGATAGGAAGGGGCACCATGGGAAGCGGCTTCACGGTGGAAGCGATTGTCGCCCAGATTCGCAGCAGAATCGCCGAACAAAATGCGCGAAAACCGAGCGATGTCTCAGCACTGTCATCGATGAGCGACGGCTTGGCCCGGGACGCCGCCACCTGTCGCCGGCGGATGGAAGAGGACGCCACGCGCTTCGCGGAACTTGACGCGCGGATCGAAGATGCCGGACTCAGCATAGGGCAGCAGCCCCTGGCTCCGCCAACCTGGCGCGGGCGGCTTGGTGGGTGGATGGTCCAGGGACTCCGTGGGCTCCTGTGGTGGTATGGACTGCCCGTCAAAGAGGCGGTCGCTCAGATCGGTCTGCGGAACCGGGAGCAAGCAGCCCGCCATCGGCGCCTGCAAGAAGACTTGCTGAAACTGACCGAGAGCCTACAGAAGGCTATGAGCCGGATCGACGGCCTTGAGGAGATCCACCGGTTCGACGAGGCGCTGAGAAGTTTGGAGGAGAGAATTGCCGATGCCATCGGCAGGGCCGAGCGGCTGGAGCGCATCACCAGCGGGCTGAACGTGCAGCTTCAGGCCGAGGCGCAAGCGCGCGAGGTCATTGCCGGTCTTGTCAGTAGGCAGACCGAAGGGCTCCGCCAAGTCAACAGCGTTCTGGAGTCTTTTACCAACCTTCCCGGCCGCGAGGCCATTAGTGCCCTCTACGCGGAGTTGGAGGACAAGTGCCGAAAGCGGTTGGAGCAGGTCACAGAGAAGCAACAGGAAGAACTGCTGGCATTACGAGAGAGTCTGGAGAGGGCAGTGAGCCGGATTGGCGGCCTTGAGCACAACCGCCAGTTGGAGACAGGGCTGGAGCGTCTGGGCGGAAGAATTGCCGAAGCCATCGGAAGCGTTGAGCGGGGGCTGCAGCAGGTAACTAGTGCGCTCAGCGCGCAACTTCAGGCTGAGACGCACACGCGCGAGGGTCTTGCCGATGTCGTTGGCAGGGCCGACCGGCTGGAACGCCTCGCCGCCACGTTGAACGTGCAGCTTCAGGCCGAGGGGCGAGCACGCGAGGCGCTTGCCTTGGTTGTCAACGGCCAGGCGGGCAACCACGGGGAGATCCTTGGCGGCCCGGAACCTCCCGTGAGCTTACTCAGTCACGCGTCCATCGACGCTCTCTACGAACAGTTCGAGGACACGTTTCGGGGAAAGCGGGAACTGATCAAAGAGCGGCAACAGGTGTATCTCCCCTGTCTGAGAGAGGCCCAAGCCGGATCTATCTCCGCTCCGGTGCTGGATCTAGGCTGCGGCCGGGGCGAGTGGCTCGAGTTGCTGGCCGACCATCATCTCGCCGCCGGCGGCGTGGACTCCAATCCGGGCATGGTCGAACGGTGCCGCGCGCTTGGCATCGATGTGACCCTGGGCGACGCCCTGAACCATCTCCGCGGTCTGGCGGATGGCAGCCTCGGAGCAGTCACATCGTTCCACATGGTGGAACATATGCCTTTCGAGATCGTGATCGCGCTTCTCGACGAGGCCTTGAGAGTACTGAGAACCGGGGGTGTGCTGATCCTCGAAACCCCCAATCCGCAAAACGTCCTGGTAGGATCCAACACATTCTGGCTCGACCCAACCCATGTCAAGCCGATTCCAAGCCCGACGCTGCGATTTTTTGTCGAAGCTCGGGGCTTCCGTGGCGTAGAGATTTGGAATCTGCAACCCAATACGGCAGCGGTCCGGCTTCCGGAAGATCCGGCGGGAATAGGAACCAGGCTCAACGACTACCTTTACGGCCCGCAGGATTACGGTATCATCGCCCGCCGGCCATAGCGGGGCTGCCTACCAGCGGCGAATCCGGCTTCGCGAATCGGCGCGCGTTCTCGCCAAGAGCAGCTCTGGCGGCGGGATTGTGAACAAGGTAGTTCACACAAGCGATCGCTTCCTCCTGGTTCTCATAAAAAAGACCGCAGTTGCCCTCAACACAGGCCCGCCTGAGCACCTGGGATTGCTCTGGCACCAGCAGCGGGACGCCCCATCGGAGCGCGATTTCGATATCTTTCAACTCGGCGGCGGCATCCATCACCCAGTAAACCAGCGCCGCGCGGACCTGGTCTTCGGCGAGCCAATCGCTCATCACGAATTGCAACTTCAGTCCGGAACAGCTCTCGGCGGCGAGCGGCACGGCCCTGGTGCACAACTCGCCCACGTTGCGCCCGAAGCAGACAATCAGACCGTCCGGTGGCGACAAGGGGCTCATGCCAGGCCTCCAATCTTCTCGTACAGATCCAGGATGCGGTTCACCTGGTTGGAAAGGGTGTTCCCTCGGATGCACTGAAACCCCTGCTCGCCCAGTGCGGGTATGCTTCCCGGAGCGTCCAGGAACCGGCACATGGCTTGCGCGAGATCCCATGCCGAGCCCGCTTCCACCAGATAGCCAGTCTGTCCGTCACGAACCAATTCAGGATTTCCGCCGATCCGCGTCGCAATTACCGGCGTGCGGCAAGCCATTGCCTCGGTGATCGACACCGGCTGATTCTCCGGCCATATGGAAGCCATGATCTGGACGTCGGTTTCCCGGAACACCGATTCCATTTCCGAGTGTTTCACCTTGCCCCAAAACTTCACCAGGCCGGAAAGGCCGCGCTCCTGAACCTGCCGCTCCAAACCCGCCCGCAGGTGCCCGTCTCCGACGATGTTGACCCGCAGCGATTCCCGCTCTTTCAGCAGGGTCGCGGCATCGAGAAGGGTCTGGACTCCCTTGTGCTCTCCCAAATAGCCAATCAGTGTGAAGCGGACAAGCCCGTTGGCGCGCGCCTTGACAATCCTTGAAAAGCGATTCACGTCCAGGCCGTACGAGATGACGTGCATTTTGCGCCTTGGAATACCGGCCCGGACATAGGTATCGGCGAGGAACTGGCTTGGCGAAATAAAGGCGTCGACTTGGGCAAACTGCAGCGCCATGAAATCGTTTCGCATGCGAATGGGGAGCGCGCGCCCGCCGTCGGCAATCTCACTTTGGCAATCGTGGCAGCGTGAAAAGTCACTGCAAATCCGGTCGCGGGCGTCGATTAACGTATTCTTAAAACAGAAGCCCCAGAAGTCGTGAAGCGTCATCACTGTCGGAACGCCTAGCCGCTTGGCCGTATGGATCACCCCGAGCGACAGCCCGATCATGTTGTGCATGTGGACGACGTCAGCGCGGCTCTTGACCAGCAAGTCTTCGAATTCCCGCTCCACCGCGGGATGGTAGAAGTTGACGAAGCGCGAGTCAAAATCGTCGCGTGACAATTGCACCCGATAAACCGGGATACCTTCAAACGTGTCATGATCGACCGCATAGTGGGGCAAGCCGGCTTCAGTCCGGCCGGCGAAAACAACGGCCTGGTGGCCCATCTGCTGCAAAGTCTTCGCCTGATGGGCGGCGATTAATTCGGCGCCGCCAACGAAATTGGGTGGGTAGAAGATCGAGCAGAAGAGAACGTTCTTACTCATGAAGAACGATTCTATGCGATTTCAGGTCTTTGTGCTTGGGAATGCTCAGCCAGGCGTCCTCCGCCCTCCGCCATTTGGGCGCCGTGCCCCGCGGTTATGTGAGTCTGGTCGCGATGAGCGTGCTATTCTGAACGTCCAGGCCACTGGGAAGATGGTGTGCGCGGCACGGCCGAATGTCAGTGACAGCGAAGCCGACGTTGGCAAGCACTCGTTCGTAGAGTCCTCGCGAGTAACTCCACCAAGTGATATTATGCCGCGGGTCGGTTAGGGGCAGTATCGGGCGGGCAATCATCTCATCGGAATCGATGATTGGCGTGAACGCGAGAATGATCGTCTTCTTGGTGACACGCGCGATACTGCCGATCGCGCTGATCTGGTCGTTCAGGTGCTCCATGATGGCTCCCGCGATCGAGACCTCGACCGGTTCGGGAAGCACGCGATCCAGGCGGAAAATATCCCCATAAACCACTTTGTTCCGGGAGTTGAAATGGCGGTGAGCGTACCAATAGCTATTCTTCAGCATGGTTAAGCCACACTCTACTTGCTTATCCCACTCGTCGCGGTCCTGGAAATACGGGTTGCAAGCGAATGGAAGGTAGAATGCCTGGCTGATCGACGCCATGTCGAATGAAGTCACGCGGGCGCCGCGGCGCTCCGCTTCGAAGGACAGATAGCCCGAGGCGCAACCGACGTCCAGCAACGTCCGGCCGCCAACATCGACGCCGCCGATGTACTGATCGAAGTTGTTGAGATCCCACTCGCCCTCAACAACCCCATGGCCGGGAATATCCATAGTGGCATACCAATAGCATTCTTCAAAAGGAATTGGGTTATCCGGCGGTTGCGCATAGGGTCTCTCGGCCGATGCTCCCGGCGGAAACTTGCTTGGCAGCGCCTCGCCGAACTGGGGGTTCTGCTCGAGGCTGTCGATCCGTCTCACAGCCGTCTGTAAACTCGCGCCGAACAACCGCAGGTCTTCCTGTTGCTTCTTTCCAACCAGCTCCGCGCGCCCCCGAATCGCGTCTTCCATCTCTGCGCGGAGAACGCTGCTGGACTCGCGGGTGCGCGAACTGGAAAGAGACTCCAGGGCGCCGGTGAGTTGCCGGAGTTTGTCGGTTTGGCTGTCGACCGCACGCGCCAGGACCTCGCGTGCCTGCGCTTCGGCTTGAAGCTTAGCGTTCAGCGTGCCGGCGAGTTGTTCCAGCCGCTCGACGCTGCCAACGGCACCGGCAATCCTCTCGCTCAGTGCTCCGAGCGCCTCGTCGAATCGGTGGGTATGTTCAAGGCCGTCGATCCGGCTCATAGCCCGCTGCAGGCTCTCGCCTAATTCCAGCAAGTCTCCCTGCAGGCATCTATGGCGGATAGCTTGCTCGCGGTTCCGGAGACCGATTTGAGCGACGACCTCTTTGACCGGCAGTGCATGCCACCAGAGGAGCCTGCGCAATCCCTGAATGATCCACCCACCAAATCGCCCTCGGAAGGTCGGCGGAGCCGGGGGCTGTTGACCTATGCCTGGTGCGATATCTTCGAGCCGCAGGTCAAGTTCCGCAAAGCGCGTGGCGTCTTCTTCCATCCGCCGGCGACAGGCCGCGCCGTCCAAGGCCGGAGCTTCGCTCACTGACAATCGTACTGGAGGAGGGCTCGATTCCCGTGTTTTCTCTTCGGCGATCCTACTTCGAATCTGGGCGACAATCGCTTCCACACTGAAGGCTTCTTCCATAGTGCCCCTTCCTCTCTCCTAAACCGACGGTCAAACTCGTCTGCCGATTTGATCCACCTGGACCGAGCGACTCCGTGGGCGGCGCTACGGGGAGCTGAGACGGGCTAACCGTGAAGGCTCTCGCTCCGTCTACCTCGTCCAATCGATCTACACGGTTCGGGATTTCTTCGCCTGGAAATTCTCGGCCATCGTGCGGAACGTGCTGTCGGCCGTTCGGTTAAAGCTCAGCGGGCCGTCTCGCGGAGTTGGCTGAAAGTATGCCGCCGCCAGCCCGCCCCAGAGTTCTCCTTTGATGGGCCCATCATAGTCCGCCGCTCTGCCCGGCACCAAGTCCAGTTCGACCCAGTGACAATAGGGAGAATCAGCCCAGGCGCTGTCCAGTATGGCCTGACGGCACTCCGGATTGAAGGAATCGTGCATGACGACGAACAGGGGCTTAAGCGGAACGTATTGAAGGACCAGACCGATATCCCGCTTGGTTGCGGCTTGCGAATTGTCGCCATCGAGCAGGATGAAATCCACGGCGATGTGAGCCGCCGTAAGCTCCCGGAACAGTGCCGGCAGAACGTCGGCCGAGTCACCCGTGAGGAAAGTGACATTGGGGATGGGGGGCACGCGACGGACCACGGCCGGATCGATATCGATCGAAAACACCAAGTCCGAGAACTGCGCAATCAGCGAGAGACTTCCGCCCAGGAAAGTGCCGACCTCGATGCTGCAGTGCGGTTTGTGCCTGGCAAGCAGACCCAGCAGCGCGAGCCGTTCTCCGTCGTGCATCTGCCAGTTCTGCAAGATGCAGGACGAATACAGGATGTCGGTCCAGGGCACGGGGCGGTGCGGCGCCGGACCGCCCCCCGAAGGCAGTGGCGCGGCGGAGACAGTGGGGTGAACCGGCGGGGGAGTCGCTGAAAGAATGCCCATGAATTCCTCTCCATAATCATCCCAAGTTTTCAGCTTTCGAGCGGCCGCCTCGCCGGACAGCCGATGCCGGAGCTGCCGGTCTTCGGCCAAAGTGGCGATGGCTTCCGCGAGAGCCCGCACGTCCTCGACGTCGGCCGTCAAGCAGCCCCCCTCCCGGGCGAGTTCCCCCATCACGCCATCGTGCGAGCAGATGCAAGGGCGCCCGAACCAGATGCTCTCCAGAATAGGCATGCCGAAACCTTCGATAACCGAGGGATAAACGGTAAACGCGGCTTCCTGGTACAGGCGCCGGAGTGTGTCGTCATCGACGATTCCGAACCATTGCACTTCCGGGTGGTGCCGGCTCACTTCCTGAATCCAATCCGCGATTTCGAACGCGCCCTGATACTTGTTGCCGACCAGCGTCAGTTTCCAGCGCAGGTTCGGATGGGACTCGTCGACTGACAGGCACGCTTCCACCAGACGCCGATGATTCTTGCGCGGCTCCAGCGTCGATACACAGAGAATCTGAACTACGTTCGTATCCGGAGACGGAGAGGTTGTGCGGATGGATCCACCGAATTCGCCGGGCAGTACGTCGGCGCGAATCATACAGCCGGTGATTCCTTGCGCATTCCAGGAGTCGCGCAAGCACTGCGCCGAGTAACGGGAAATCGGCACAACCACGTCGCACTCCGCCAGGCCCGTCATGTAGCCCAGATGATTGGCGCGCATTTCTTCGTTGCAGAGATCCGGGCGCAGCACTGGAATGGCGTCGTGGAAAATGGCCGCGGCGCGCAGGTCGAGCCTCCGAACATAGTGGCGGATTTGTTGGAAGCGCAATTCCGTCATGGTTTCGGTCGAGATCAGCCACGGATCGCGCCGGCCAAACCGATCGAAGGCCTGCTCGAGATCGACCCGCTCGGAAGCCGAAGGCGAGAGCCGCTTCTGGCTCGAAAGTAAGGGACCGTTGAACTGCCCGAGTTGGGCGAATTCCTCCCGGGTAGGCAGAACGTAGCGGTTCGCGCCGGCTTGCCAGACCACGAACAAGGGGTCTTCACAACGCTGCAGGGCACGGCCGAAACGGCGCGTGACGCGAATCACACCGGAATTAGCGGGATCCTTGGTGGAGTTACTGACATCGATCACCAGATGTATGCGGCTGTCGGACCGGCCGGTGAGCAACTGCTGAAACTCCTCGATCATCCGGCTCCAACGGAACCGATGGCGAAAGCGCAGCAGGGCTTCCGCGTGAATCTCCCCAGAAAGTCCGCGGCCTGAGAGAATCGCCACAGACTTCCCGACCATATCGCCGAAATCGCTACACAGAAACCACGGGTGCAGGATCACTTCAGGATGCGCCGCGAGATCATAAGCCAAAGCCGGCCGGTTGAGCCACTGCATTTCCGCCAGCGGCAGATTGAACCCTTCCCAGCGGGAAAGCGACACGCCCAGGTCGGACTTGCGCATGATCTCGGCCAGTTCCGTATCGTCCGGAAAGCCCAGGAGATGCACGGCCTCCCGCAGATCGGATGGGATCTCGACATCAGCAGGGGCGAGAATCGCCAAGACGGCGTAGGGAATCTGTTCACGGACAGCGCGGAGCAGCGCGAGCGCTTCTTCCGAGTTCTTGTAGCATCCGGTTTCCCAACGGCCCAGCGAAAGAATCACTTTCCGGCCGGCTGCTTTGAGGCCGTCCACTACGGCCAGGGCCTGCCCGCTCGGCTCGGCGCCCCGTACGTGTGCCGATGCCCAAAGGCTGTTCTCGACATGATCGGCGCCCAACAAGATCGTCTGCGCCGGAACCGCGCCACCGGAATCCACCACGCTCTGCGTCTTACGAGTGAAATCGCTGTTCACCACAATACGGGAAACCTGGGGCAAAAACTCAGCGCGCAATTGGCGGAGCTTCTGCTGGGTCCGCAGTGCGCCGCCCTCGTACCCCTCCAGCGGAACGGCGCCGCAATCGACATAAATCACTTCGGGGCAGACCGAGCGGAAGAAAGGGATGGCGGCGTAGAAGGGCCATCCGCCGACGAGGATTACATCCGGACGCGTGCGATCGTCAAACAGGGACTCCCAGGCCGTGCGGAGCCAATCGACTGTGTCCTCATTTAAGTAGAAATAGCGGCCCGGAGGTTCGGGTACGTCCACGATGCGCGCGGCAAACTGCTCCAGGATGGGGCGGTCGTAGCGGTTTGCCATGATCGACACGGTGTATCCCCGCTCGGCCAGGCCTTTGCCCAGAAGGATCAGGACACGGTCAGCTCCGAAACGAAACAGGAAGCGTTCGTGACAAATAAGGATGCGCATCGCTTCAGTCTTAAAGGCCCACCCGAATTCGTCCCCAAGGAACACTCATTGCCGGAAAGCGCGCTGGCAGCGGACCGCCGAGGCGAGTCTGCGAGTCGCCTTCGGCTCGAATCACAACTCGCGGAAACCGCAGATCGACAATTCTAGCAGAGCGCGCGGTTCCGATCGAGACTCTAGATTCGCGTGCTAGAATGACCGTTCATGCAACGGCCCGAGCAGCCGATCGCAATGTCTGTTCCTGAGTCCGGCGGGCCCACAAGCTCGGTGAGTGCCACGTCCACCGGCATACAGCCCCTCATTCGGCCGCAGACGCTCGCTCGCATTTGGGTCCTTTCGATCGTCTTCGCTCTAATCGCGTCGTCGTTCGGGCGCTATTCCATGCCGATCACGAGCGGCGATTGGGCTCTGCACATGATCCTCGTCGAGAGGGACTTCCACAACTACCGGCTGTCATCGGGCCAGCAGCCGTGGGACGAGGGATACATGATCGGGTATCCGGGTTGGAGTCATGCCCTGGTCGCTCACACAGCCGCCGACTTCGACATGGACCCACTCCGGTCGATGCAGATCTGGACGGCTATCTTCCTGATCACGGGTTGCTTTGTCATGGCTCTGCGATTGACTTTTCGCGCCAAAGGCCCGCCCTCGTTTTTCGGGACCGCAATCGCGATTGTCTTTCTGGCCGCCTGCGCATACACCGGCTTTGGGTTGCGCAGCCATATCGAGCAAAACTACTTCTTTCCTCAGTTAGCAGGCACTGTCATCGCAATAGCCGGACTCGCCGCGCTCCAACACCTTGAATGGGATGTCACTCTGGCCAGTCTGATGGTCGTTTTTCTAGGTGGCGTCGTGCTTCCCAACGTTCATCTTCTTCCAGCCGTGTGGTTTACGCTCGCCGGTCTGATCTTCCTTTGGCTGACGTCGAGGAATTGGCGGTTGGCATCGGTGCAGTGTGTCTTTGTCGCCGTAACGAATTTGCTCTTATGGGATGCCGCGGCGGGAGGCATGGTTAACATGTCTGGTAATAATGGATGGTTTCTGATCCGGTTCACCCAACTTTCGGATCACGGGACATCCCTGGCAATTGGCCTCGGCGTGGTGCTTTGCGCACTTTCAGTAGCCTTGCTTCGGTATCTTCGCCGCCAGCCCCTTGCCCGAAGCCGCCGGAGACTCGCACACGACGCGGGTCTGATAGCTGTGTGTCTTCTTATTTGTCTTCAAGCTCTCGCGTATTTTGGTCTCCACATCGGAAGCGTTTATTCGATTACCAAGTATCTATACCTGCTGGGCACAGAACTGGCCGTGCTTCTGATTGGAGTCCGCTGGACAGTTTTTCCCCGTATTCACAATTTCTTCCAGAAGTATCCATCGCAAGCTACTGCTGGCTGTTTTGTCTTGTTGTTTCTCTCGCAAGGCCCATTTTTTTCGACACCCCGCGATCAGGCGCCGCTGATGAAAATCCGGGGGCGATTGGTTGCTCTCGAAGCGATGTTTGTTCCAGGGCAACGGGCATATCCGCAATTCTCATCCCTAGACTACGATCAGAATTATTACTTGGCGATTGCTATCATGCGAATTCCGCATGACGAGCGGACCGTTCGTTGGCAGCTTCGAGCTGCTACAGGGGAGACACCGTTCGTTTGGCCCGAAGCGTCTTTCGTCCCATTGCCCGACTCGGACTTCGAATCCGGCGTTTTGGCGCCTTGGCTCCCTTATTTGTCCGCACAGCCGACAATCACTGGCGACAAAGTGCATGGTGGCAAGTTCGCGTTGGCTGAAGCCGAGGGCGATGGTAGCGTCTATCAGGATGTCTCCGGCCTGGTGCCTGGCAGCGAATATACGTTTCAGGCGTTCGTTTCCGGTTCCCCGGACGGCACCGCCACGGCGCAGCTCGCCATATGGGAGCCCGGCACGGGACCCTCGATTCTCTCGCCGGCTGTCACGCCGGGGCCGGCATGGCAAGTGGTATCGCAATCGTTTACCGCGGGAGGCTTGGGCACGATGCGGCTTCACCTGATACGGCACTCGGGCCGAGGGACGATTTATTGGGATGATGCACGGCTCGTTCTCGCTCACTGAGCTCTTAGGTCCAGGAGTACCGATTCCCAGCGGCATCGGCACAACCCCGGGTCACGCCACCGTCACTCAAGCTGCCTTGGTTTGCTATTCGTTCAGCAGGGCATCAATCGCATCGACAGCGAATACCGGAATGCCCCGTTTCCGAGCGACATCCTGTCGCTCCGCGAACGAGTCGTCGATGAAGATCGAATCCCCGCTCACAAACTCTGCCTTGGAGCAGTCGTCCCTGATCTGGCGCACCTCGTCGAAGAGGTCGAGAACCCTCAGTTCCTTCAGCCTTGCAGCCAGAGGGCCTTCGCAATGCCTCGAAAGAAGGCAGGTCCTCTTGCCCTGGTTAATGGCCTGGATCAAGAACTTCACGGCGGTTGGATTCACCTTACCGTTAATACACAAGCAGTCATCAAAGTCGATATAGACCTGCTTGTAGTCGATCTTCAGCCTGTATCGATTTGACCACGCCCGATCCATTTCTGCGTCGAACTGGTTGCAGTGAATCGCCAGCGGCAAACCCAACTGATTGTAATAGCTTAACGCCGGCAGGTTGACGCCCATGGCGCGATACAGACCCGACGAGCCGCCGATCCTCGGCGCAACCTCCATCAACGTCAGGACACCATTGGCGGAGCGTTTTACTTGGAAGAACCATGCGCCGTTCAACACAAGCTGTTCGTTGATCCTCTCCGCCATTTCCGTGAATCCCCCATCTCGCACGTTAAACGTGCCGACGCTAATGCCGTTGAGAATTCGGTTGCGGCGCCTCGGACCAACAAACAGGAGTTCCCTCTTTCTGTCGGTGAAGCAATCCACGGTGTATTCCTCACCTGGGAGATACGCCAGGATCAAAAGGCTGGGGTCATTAGTTGTATAAAACTCCAACTCTCTCCGGTTGCGAGCGATAACAGTACCCCTCGATCCTTGCCCCGCATCTGGCTTCAGAAACACAGGGAACTCGGCATTCGCCTGAGAATAAACTGTCGGCGTCGGGATACTTCCTTGTAAGCGTTGGTAAGTCTTCCTCTTGGATCGGGTAATGGAGCACGTCTCAAAAGGCGAACCGATGACCTGACAACCCAATTCTTGTTCGTGCCGGGCACATTTCAAGACGACACTGTCGTGTGCCGGGAAGAAAAACTGTATGTCTTCCTCGCTGATGAGCTTCCTAAGTTCCGGAACGAAACTCACGTCATCAACATCGGGAAGTCCTTCCCTGTAACGTTGGAAAACAAATCGCCCGTGATCGGCAACCGACGAGCCGCCGACGAGAGTAACCCCCTTGATGCCGTCAAAGGCTCTGTGGATCTCAAGACCGATTTCAGAACCACACGGAAAAACCAAGATGTTCACTCGGGACTTTCGAGACTTAGGCATTCTTCTTGTAGGCCCTCCACCTCCAGAACATCCGATAATTACCTGATCCGATTCCCGTCACCGTTTGAAAACCAGCGCGTGCGTCGTTTCGGGAAAACTCAGCACTTCGGTATCTTTTGGCAAAAACTCCCGCAAGGCTCGTAGAGTACCCGTGAACGCGGTTGGAACGTGAGCGGGTGCACCAGCCGGTGGCTGCCAACAGTCATGGAGCATCACGCAGCCGCCGGGAGATAGGCGGCCCCAGAAATACTCTAACAACGCCTTCGTCGGCTCGTACAAATCGCAGTCCATGTAGACAAAGGAGTACTTGCGCTCTTCCAACCGCGGCAACGTCTCCTCAAAGAGACCTTTATGGAGGACTACATTCTGGAAATTCGCAAATATGTCGGAGACCTGAGAAAAGCTCACATCCCGAAAATCAATGGCTCTCTGCTGCGGGTCGCAGTCCGAGAGTTTGTCGAATCCAGCAAAACTATCGAGGAGATGATAAGGGCGCTGGCGGGCAACGTCGCAAGTGTTCAACACAACGAAGGCGTTGCCGCCTTTAAAGACGCCGCACTCAGCAATGTCGCCGTGTATCGACCGGCAATACTCGAGGAGCTCCACCATTAGCCATGTGCCCGCGATTTGCGTCATGTTCGGAACATTGCTGTAGAGAGATAGCGCCCGGCAGCGATTAAAACGGTCGCGGCAAGGCTGGAGGCCAAGGGAAGCAAGGCGAGGGCTGATGGTTTCAAAGTGGAGCAGTGATGAGTCGATGTAGTTCTTACCGAGCCGGTAACCTAGCGCTGACAACTGCTTGGCTATGGCAGCTACCGACGGGGGCGTGTTAGCGTAGATGATGACGGTGACGCGATCGCGCTCCGAGGTTAAGCGATCCGGGCTGTATACCGTAAAGCCCCCGACTGAACTTCCCGCCAAACCAGGCGTGCCGTCGACCACGTATTCCAGATTCACCGGGCTTGTTTGTGAGGTCTGCAGCAGGCCTAACCCGGCACCAAAGCCGACGAGTCTCTTTCCACTCATCAACGGCGCAGTTGCGCATTCCGTCACGGCATTTCTCGTTTCCGCTTCAGCTCAAGGAACGAACTTATTGTACACCCGGCCGTGCCCGTTGCCGCGGGCGCAGTTGCCGCCGACGCTGCGCCGCCTAGCCGCACCGCGAGTGCGGGAGGTCGCTCCACAGGAAGCCCATGACATCCACACGGAAGTGAACGTCAAAAGGGAGATGGAGGTCCCCCTGCACTTTTGAGTGGAAGTCCCGAAGCGCCTTCCTCAGCCTCGCCGGATGCGTCGCCGGACCTGGGTTCACTCCGCCGAAGAGCCTCCCGCACGATGTACAGGGGCACATTGCGAGTCGCGAAGAACGATCGAATAACGAACTCGCCAATGAGTGAAATCAGCGCGGCATTTGCCAACAGCGAGGCGACCATGACATTTAAGAGGAGCCCATGTGAAACGAAGGGAAGTATCCGGAAAGGCGCAATCCGGTCGAAAATCAGACGGCAGCCGAACAGCACGGAAACAACCAGACAGATCAGGGCGAGAAACTGAAAGGGCCGCTCCGAGAGGACTACCATGTTATCCGTGTTGTATTTCATTAGCTTCCGAAATGTCCAGCCAGACCTGCCGTACCTACGGGGCTGGTGTGAGACCGGCACCTCGATGATCCGGTCGATTCGGGATATCGCCTCGACGTTCGAAAACACGTGTTTTGGTCCGAACTGGAAGGCACGCAGGAGGTCCGCATTGAAGATCTTGAAGGTGCAGCCAAAATCACGGATCGTACTTTGGGAGGCCCGGCGCATGATCATGTTGGCCAGCAGAGACGGCGCGATCCGGAAAAAGGAGTCCTTTCGTTCGACCCGGTATCCGGTGACGAGGTCGAAGCCCTTGTCCCATTGGGCCACCAGGATCGGCAGTTCCTCCGGCATCAACTGGAGGTCGCTGTCTATCAGGACGATTGCGCGGCCGCGGCTCTCGTTAATCGCGACGGTGACGGCCGCTTGCTGCCCGGAGTTCTTGAACAGGTCCAGGACCGCATGTACGTGCAAGTCTGCCGCGAAGATCCCCTTCAGCTTCCCCCAGGTACCATCCCGGCTGCCATCGTTGACAAGGATGATCTCATAGGTACGGCCCAACTTCTCGAGCGTGGCGGCGAGACGCCTATAAAACTCCTCTATGCTCCTCTCTTCGTAGTGACACGTGACCAGTACGGAGAACTCAATCCCAGAAGCGGTCTCCGCCGGTTCAGAATCGGTTAAGGTCGGTTGCATGGCAGAGTTTGACATCCGGTGAATCGCAGCGTTGACCTGGGCTTAGTGAACCGTAATCGGCCAGCTTGCCGGGCAAAGTCCGAGTACCTCGTCGCGCCTTGCATGGCCTAGCACAGCGTACCCGCGAGGGCCGCATGACGGTCTCGCCGCGCGGCGCAGGCAGCAATTAAACGGCAAATTGTGCGTGCCGTTTCGTGCTCCAGCGAGCCGTAGATCGGAAGACAGATCACTTGGGTCGCAACTCGTTCCGCCACCGGCAACTTGACGGCCGCGGCCGAGGGCAGGGCCGAATAGCAGGATGCGTGCGAGATCAGGGGATAGAAGTACTTCCGCGCAAATACGTTGCAGTGCCGCATGACGACAAAGAGGTCATCGCGACTCATGCCGAAGTCCTCCGTCTCGATCAATATCGGGAAATATGCATAATTCGACTCAGTGTCCGGTAGTTCCTCGAGTACCGTAATCCCAGCGACATGACGCAAAGCCTCGCGATAGATCAGCGCGATCTCACGCCGGTTGTGGATTTCTCCGTCCACAAGCTGGAGTTGCATTAGCCCAAAAGCAGCCTGGAACTCATTCATCTTGCCATTGATGCCCGGGCCAACGACAGTCTCTTCATCCGCGATGCCGAAATTCTTAAGGAAATTAACCCGTTTTCGCTGCACGTCGGTCCGAGAAATCAGGGCGCCGCCTTCGATTGTGGTGAAGAGCTTGGTGGCGTGGAAGCTGAGAACGGAGATATCACCGTACGCCAGAATCGACTTACCTTTGTGACGAACCGCAAAGGCGTGAGCCGCATCGTAGATCACGTGCAGTCCGTGGATTTCGGCAATGCGCTGGATCGTCTCAACATCGCACGGTCTGCCGTAAACGTGAACGGGAAGGATCGCCTTGGTCTCGGGACTGATAAGCCTTTCGATCTTGGACGGGTCCAGGTTCATGGTGACCGGATCGATATCACAGAACACCGGCCGCACGCGGTTCCAATAAAGCACGTGCGACGTGGCTGGAAAGGTGAAGGGCGTGGTAATAACCTCGCCGCTGTCAATACGAAGCGTCTCCAACGCCACCATTAAGGCAATTGTGGCATTGCAAAAGACGCTGACATGATCTGCGTCGACGTACTCACTCAGGCGCCTCTCGAACTCCTGGTGCAAAGGGCCGTCGTTCGTCAGCCACTTGCGTTCCCATATGCCAGCGAGATGCTCGACGTAGCCCTCCAGCTTTGGCATGACGGGTTGGGTGACATAAACCGGCACGGCGAGCTTATGTTCGCGGATGATTTCGGCCAAATCCTGCATGAGGCTGGTCCAGAACCAATCCGGCTCTCCCCATTACCGGGTGGCTGTGGGCAGTCAACTTCCGCCGCCCGGATTGGAGCGCCTTTGAGCCCGAAGTATACCACGATTCCCGGCCCATTCCACGAGGCACACCAAGATACTTCTCTTGCGTGATCGCCCTCGCTACGCCGAACTGGCATCCGTGTTGGAGCATCGACGACCGGAGGACAAGCCGCTCCGAATCCGGACCCGGGCGTCATCCGCATAGGCAGTTCGAAGCGCCCCGGCTGGTGGAGCGATACGATCGCTCGGTCATCATCGGCCGCCATCAGTCGGTCCGCGCGATCCGGACGTCATCCCAGAATATGGTGCCGCTTCCACCATCGCGAGCCAGGTGAATTCGTGCAATTCCTCGCGATTTTCCGCTCACTTTGAATTCGTACTTCAGCAACTGCCAGCCCCCATTCGGGGTCACCTTATTGGATAGGGTCGAAACGTTATTACCGGCGTCCCAAACCACAATCTGGGCGGCCGCGGTCGCATCCGGCGAACTGGACACCCACGCGGAAATGGTGTAACCGACCCCGGGCTCCAGCCCTTTCACATCCTGAAACACGGCGCCGGTCGTCCCACTCTCCGCAAGACCGAAATTGCCGCTGTGGACCGTAACCACGGCGGCTTGCGGGGATTGGTATTGTGCCCAGGGCTCCAATATGCCATCCTCGAAACCGCCATTTACCACAGAAACCCCGCGGTCTCCATTGGCGCAACAACAACATGCGCTTGTCAACGACGTTAGAAGAACTGTGGCGCTCAGTATCGCGAGAGATCGAACTCTGTCCACGAGTTTGTACTCCATTCGGTATCCCCGCTGTCTCCAGTTACGACAGCAGAGAATCTCATTTTATGAGATATACGCACACATCGTCCCAGTAAATAACCCCCTCACCTCGGCCCCGAAACAGATGAATGCGGAGCGTTCCTCCCGCGCTTGCCGTTACAGCAAGTTCGATCGGCCGCCAGACCGGTTCGGGACTCATTGGCGCGGTACCGGTCGAGACGTTCGTGCCGGGGTCCCATACCGCGATCTCCGCCGTGGCGGTCGCGTCACGAGAGGCCGCCACCCAGGCTGCAATGCCGTATTCGCGCCCGGGCTGCAAGCCGGTGACATCCTGATAAACACTGCCTTCGCCGGCTGTTTGCATCAAGCTATACGTTCCGGTGTGAGCGTGCGCGCTGCTGAGGCCGATTTCCACGGACTGATAGGTACCCCAGGCGGAGAGGTCACCACCCTCGAAACTGGGGTTCTTCACGAGTCCTGGGATAATCTGGGAACTCATGGCGAGCAGCCCGCGCGGTTTTTGCAGGTCCACCGGGAACCAGCTTCGCTGGGCAAAATCCAATCCACAAAGGCCGCGATTGATGCCTCTGCGCTGGGCCCAGCGGATCGCTGCATCACCGCCGTCGTCCCCAGCCTGGAACAGGTTCCAGCCCTTTGGAGACCAGCCGCTGTATCCGTTAACAGTTGGAATATCGAACTGCTGGGCGATCAGCATGTCATCCGTCTGTGTCACCATTGCATTCACGGTTTCGGTGCCTTCGTCGGAAATGAAGAATGAGGAGCAGCCCTTGGGAGGCGGCGGAATCTTCTCGAATCTCTGCGCTTCCGCGAGCCTGCTGATGTTATGGGTTTGTGCCGAGTTCACTTGCTCGGCAAGCAGCGCGAGGGGTAACAGAACTGCGACCAGACGAGCCAGCACCCGGTGACTGGATTGGGCTTTCAGAAACGCATTCACACCGGCCACACAGACCAGGACGACTCCCACGTTGAGAACCAGGCCGATCCGTTGCGGTACACGGATCGCGGAGGCGCCGGGAACCAGCTTCCAGACGATGGCCCACGCCGTTAAACTCCCATGCACTTTGACACTGCCGAAACACAGCGCCGTGCAGGCCAAGGAGGTAGCGCTCAGCAGGAGCGACAACTGCTTCTCGACTGAATACGGGCTGTGCCGTGAGCGATACAGGCGGCTGATGAAATAAGACGCCGAGGCAACAAAGACACACACGGTGAGCATCGGCCAACCGGTCGGATATTCACGCACACCGCCGGGGGTCCAGGCGTCTTCGATCCTGCGCGCGAGCCCGCCCCAAATCAGGTTACGCGTGCTTACGTCGAAGCCACCGAACGGGCCAGGCATGTAGAAGAGAGCATCTCCCAGGCTCCTTCCCTTCGTCTGGCGGAGCACGGGCAAGTACAGAGCGAGGAACGGAACCAGGGCCAGCGCGAAGGCGCCAAGGCCCAACAAAAGGTCGGACTTTCGCATCCAGAGCAGTTGCGCTCCTCGTTTCACGGGCCACGTACTCCGCTCACTTAGGATTGAGCAGACTCCAAGAAACACCAATACCGTCGCGCCAGCGAGAATCGTAAACCAGCCAATGTAAAACGAAGAGTAGAGGAGAAGAGCCAGAAGGATACCCAGAGTCGTAATATAGAACCGCGCAAGATTCCGGCCGCCCGCCCGCCAGTATTCGATTGCCAATAGGCACAACAGGGGAACGAATGCTACCAATACAAATTGGGCGTGCAAGATCTGTATGTAATAAATGTTCGATACCGTGAACAACGACGCCCCGGCGATCTGCATCCATGGATTGAGCCTCAGCAGCCGCCGGAGCAGCCAAAGCATCGAAGCGAATCCGATTCCTGTAAGGAACATCATCGTGCCTTGGAATGCCAGGTAGCGATCCATACCCAAGAGTCTCAGAACCGCGAAGGGAATTGCATCGAGGAAAACCGTGTCGCTGTAGCCCAGAACTCCGCGCTGTGGAAAGAAGAAGCTCGGTGACGCCACTTGCGCCTGCCCACGAAAAACCTTGACCCAGTGCCCCAGGATGGTCACATACAGCCGACCGTCCCCGGGATCGCTCAAGATACGATCGAAGCGTGACAAGAGAAACAGTCTGAAGACGGCGAACACGCATAGGAGTCCGCAGACGGATGAAAGCACAGGAAACCAGCGTTCGGCGAACGGCGGTCGAGTGTCGGGATCAACGGAGCCGTTAGAAGTTCGAGGAGCGGACCGAGTCTGACGCTGGTTCGACGGGGTTCCCATGTTTGCGCCGGACTAGCAATTATAGCCCCGAATCGCCGGAGGTCGATACTTTCCTTCCAGCTCATCTCGAATGAAAAAGACGCAGCCTCTTCACGGAAGCCGGGTTGGAGTATCATGAGCGGTTATGGCCAAGCGTGCGCTCATTACCGGAATTACCGGGCAGGACGGTTCGTACCTGGCGGAGCTCTTGGTCTCCAAGGGCTATGAAGTCCATGGGATTGTGCGCAGGGTAGCGCTGGAAGATCCCGAACATCGGCTGGCGCGGCTGGCCGGAGTGCGGGACCGGCTTACTCTGCACGCGGGGTCCATGGAGAGCTACGCGAGCTTGGTCCAGGTAGTTGCGAAGGTGGCCCCGGATGAGTGCTACCACCTCGCGGCGCAGAGCTTCGTGACTTATTCGTTCGACGACGAGTTCTCCACGCTGAACGCCAATATCAACGGAACCCATTTTCTGCTGGCAGCTTTGCGACAACTGGTCCCGACCTGCCACTTCTATTTTGCCGGCTCGAGCGAGATGTTCGGCAAGGTCGATGAGGTGCCGCAGACGGAGAGGACGCGGTTTCACCCGCGATCCAGTTACGGGATCAGCAAAGTGTGCGGTTTCCACCTGACGCGGAACTACCGCGAGGCACATGGCACATTCGCGGTGAATGGGATGGTGTTCAATCATGAATCTCCACGCCGCAGCTTCGAGTTTGTCACCCGAAAAATCACGTCCTGCGTTGCCCGGATCGTGAATGGCCGGGCTAAGGATCTGCGGTTGGGGAATCTCGACGCCCAGCGCGACTGGGGCCACGCGCGCGAATACGTGGAAGCCATGTGGCGCATGTTGCAGCAGCCCGAGCCGGACGACTACGTGATCGCCACGGGGGAAACCCATTCCGTGCGGGAATTCTGCAAATTGGCCTTTGCGGAGGTGAACCTCGATTACCGGGATTATGTCGTGGTGGATGAGAACTTCTACCGCCCCGCCGAGGTGGATTTGCTGGTTGGGGACTCTAGCAAGGCGCGAAAGGTGCTCGGCTGGGAACCTCACATCACGTTCCGCGACCTGGTGCGTGAGATGGTGCAGGAGGATCTGCGGACTTCCCCGCGGGCCATTGTGACGGCTAATGCATAGTGAAATATGCCACTTGCACGGTGAAAGCGTGCCCCAGCAAGCGATGGTGGACTTTTTGGGGACTTGCCTCGAACGCGGGTTCTTTGCTGGCCTGGCCGGCCCCCCCGAGCACCCCAGTACTAAGGCCCCAATCAGTACTAGGCCCGCCTTTTTCCCCCTAGATCTGTTGAAACGGAACAGGGATAGTCGTATACTCGGTTTTTGTAGCCCCCAATGGAGGGCTGCTAAACGGAGGAAAGTAATATGCGAATTCTCGTAGCGGTTTTCATCTTTGTATTAGCGCTGACAGGCTCTGCGTCTGCGGGCAACGTCGCCCTCGCCCCTGGCGCGACTGCGGTGTGCGAAGGCACGCCACTTCCCTGCGAATTGACCATCGCGGGAACGACATATGGCGCCGCGGACACAATCGACGGAAATCCAGACCCCGCCGATAAGTGGGTTGCGCCCGGCGGTACGTCAAGCCCCGGTGTGCTGGTTAACCTCGGCAGCCTTTATACCATCGGCTCCATCGTCATTACGGGCGTCGGCAGCAGTGGGGAATCGATTGATTTCGAGGTCTTCGTGGGGACGAATTCATCCTTGTCTACAACGGACACGGCTGTCGGAACACTCGTGAGCGGCGGAACGCCGGTCCAGGAGTTTGGCGGCGCGATGTGGACCGCAACTTTCGCCGTATCGCCCGCCACTCCGATCCAATACATTCTATATGATGTGACCACTTCCTCCATGAGTCTCGGTGGCGGTGGTAGCCTCGACGACGCTTATGCGAACGATATCGAGGCCTTCACTCCCACACCGGAGCCTGGCACGTTCGGCTTGATCGGTGGCGCTGGATTGCTGGTGCTGGGCCTGGTCCGGCGCCGTTTCCAGAGTTAAGCGAATATAGAGCGGTTGTTCCGAGATCGACCATACGGCTCCCATTCCAAGAGGATGGGAGCCGTTTGTTATTTCAGTCCAATCCATAACTATCCTCTTCGAGCCATTTCACGTGAGGGCGAATCAGGATGAGAAACTGATTACGAAGGCACGAAGGGGCAAGCGGCGGCGCCAACGCCTCTGGCGCTGCATGTTACCAACCATGGATCGGTTTCACCGTGCTCGCCGACGGAATCGTTGTGCCCTGCTGCAACGATGATGCAGGCGTGCCCCCGATCCGCATCGGGGAGAGGCTCACCGTCCCATGGCATAATTTGGAAATGCTCGAGGAAATCATCGATCTGGCAGGGCGCTCCGACTACGACTTCCGTCTGAGCGCCTGTTCCGACGATCCCTTGCGCCACCTCTTTGACGAATGGGTGCCCTATTATCGCGGCAAGTGGGCGATCGCGCGGTATCTTCAGCCGGCCCGCATTCTGGAGATCGGCGTCCGCTATGGTTACTCGGCTTTGGCGTTTCTGAATGCATGCCCATCCGCTCGCTACCTCGGAATCGATCTCGACTCGGATTTATATGGCGGCGCCAAGGGAGCGATTGAATGGGCCCGCAGTCACACCCGCGATTACAAGGCTGAGTTTATCATTGCCGACTCCCAGACATTCGAGCGTTTCCCGGGCGGCGACTACGACCTCATCCATGTCGACGGCCAGCAGGACGACAAGGGATTCCTGCATGATATGGAAATCGCACTTCGGCAGGCGCGGTATATCCTGGTGGACGGTTATTTCTGGACCAGAGACAACTTTCTCTCCGCTTCCGAGTTTCTTTATTGCAACAAGGACCTGATCCGATTCTACGGCGTCATTCCCGGCTATGCCGGAGATCTGCTCATCGCGAGGAAGGAAAACACGACGTCTTCGCCGGTAAGAGCCCCGTCGAGCAGTCATATTCGCGATGCTTACACGAACCGCTACTATCTTTGCGATTGCGGTGGATTCGATTCCTTCAAGCGCACCCAGGGCGTCAAACTGCAAGATCCCAGGCTGCAAACCGTGGCACGGATTGCGAGTCTTGCGAGGGCCGGCCGCGCGCTGGATCTGGGGTGCGGCCGTGGGGAACTGAGTATTGCTCTAGCCAAACTGGGATTTGCGGTGACCGGCATCGACTATTCTCCGGATGCGATCGCGCTGGCAGAATCAGCCAAATCCGCCACCGGCGACCCCTCGCTGAAGGTCCAGTTTGTTTGCGACGATCTCATCCGCGCGCCTTTGGACGGAAGCTACGACGCGGTGGTTGCCGCGGATGTTGTGGAGCATCTCGCCCCCGCGGAACTGGATGAGCTCTATCAGCGCATTGCCGCCCAACTCGCCGACGACGGTCTCTTTGTAATTCACACGTTTCCGAATTCCTGGTATTACCGCTACGAGCACGCAAGAAAGCTGCGGATCGCCCGCTCCGTCGGCGCGTATCTTCCGTTGAATCCGCGCTCGCACTACGAGCGGTTGATGCATATCAATGAGCAATCGCCGCGGGTCTTGAGGCGCCAGCTTCGGCAGTACTTCCCTCACGTGCTCGTGTGGTTCAGCGAACATAGTGTCTCGAATCCGTTCGAGAATCTGCAACGGCGGTTCTCGATTCGCGAGATGGCGCAATCGGGAGACCTCTTTGCAATTGCGGCCAAACGGCCCGTGCCGCGCTGCGCGCTTCTGCGAGAGTTCCGGATGGAACCATGCTTCGAGGTTTCGAAAGGCGACCTGGCGATTGAGGTTTTGAGGGCGCCTTCGGCAGTCCGCGCGAGCTCCACATTCACCGTGGACCTTATGTTAAGGAACGGCTCCTCCGCATCGTTAAAGAGCTTCCCACCCAACCCCGTGCACCTGGCGTATCACTGGCTGGAGGCCGCTTCCTCGCAAATCGTTGTCTTTGACGGAGAACGAACTCCTCTGGACCCTCACCTTTCCGGCCAATCCGAGCAGCGCTACCAGATGTTCGTACGAAGCCCCGCGAAAAAGACCGGATACCGCCTGCGAGCGACTCTCGTGCAGGAGTTTGTTCAATGGTTGGATGACCCGCCCGCCGAGGTCTTCGCCGACATCTCGATCGATGTGGTGTAGTGCGGAACCAAGAGGCGCCGCCGTGTCAAGGCGTGCGGTACTTCGAGGGGCCTAACATCCGGAGACGACCCGCGAAAAGAACTCGATCGACCGGCGGGCGCTATCCGGCCATGAGAACCGGCGCGCCTGAATACGGCCCTCGGCGCTCAAGCGCGTCCGCAGCGATGGCGATGTGAGGATCTTCTCGATGGCGCCCTGCAATTCGGCCGTGCTGTGAGGGTCGATCAGGAGCGCCGCGCCGCCGGTGACCTCCGGCAGGGACGATACGCCCGAAGTGACTACCGGGACGCCGGCCACCATGGCTTGCGCCACCGGAAAGCCGAACCCTTCGTAAAGCGACGGATAGGCAAAAGCAGTGGCGCCGGCGTAAAGGGAGGGTAACTCGACCTCGGGCACATAGCCCAGGTACCGCACATTTCCCGAAGGGTTTTCCAGTCGAGCCAACGTCTCCGAACTCGACCAGCCGCGTGGACCCGCCACCACTAAGTCGAATTCGCCGGCAAGCGAAGACGGCAATCCGTTGTAAGCATCGAGCAGCAGGGCGACGTTCTTTCTCGGCTCGATGGTGCCAACATACAGCAAGTACGGCCGGGTCAGATGGTACTTACGCCGCACCGCATCGACACGATCCGGGCTGAGGGAAGAATAGACCTCCGGAACTCCCGGGTAGATTACGCTGATTTTCTCCTGGGGAATTCGCAGCACCCGCACTGCGTCGTTGCGAGAGTTCTCTGAAATCGCGATCAACCCGTCGGCTGGTTTCCAGATTCTCTCCGCGAACAGGCGTTCGGCGGCAATAGTGGCGGGCAGGTGGGTCTCCGGGACCACCCAACAAGTGAGATCGTAAACGGTTGCGGTCAGCTTGGCGCGCCGCGGAGGATGGATCACCTTGGACGAATGAAACACGCTGGCGTTGAAAAAGAACGGTTGGGTAAATGCCGGCGGCAGACGATTGAGCAGAAGATACAGACCCAGGCGGAAGGTGGTCGCTCTCCGCCGCTTCGGATCTATTTCATGATCCAGACTGGCGGTGCCTTCCCAACAGGGGAAAAGCCGCACATCCGCTCCGGATTCCCGTTGCAAATGCTGGATCCAGTAATACAGGTAGTTCTTCATGCCGGCGCTTCTGAAAAGCAGCGGCAGCGCGTCGATTGTGATCCGCATTCGTGACAAAGTCATCCGCGGCTGAACGAAGAAACCACCAACCTCTGAGTATAGTCGCTATGGAGCCCCGGAGTTTGCAACGAAGTTTTCGAGTTGCCCAGAGATTCGAGGACATGCACCTGGCGCGGACGCCCGGGTAGAATCGAGCTTCGCATCGGCGGAAAATCTCCGTCGTGCGGCGAGAAACATGAAACAATAGGCAATGCGCCGCTCGCGCGGCTCAGACCATGAATGTCCGCAAAGCCGTGATTACCGCCGCCGGTGTCCACCAGCGGGCGCTGCCGTTGCAGGTGCTGATTGACCGCGACGGGATCGAGAAACCAATTCTCCGCATTCTGTTGGAAGAGGTGTTCGCCGCGCCGATTGAGGAGGCGTGCGTGATCGTCGCCCCCGGCGACCGGGCTTCCTATTCGCGGGCGGCCGGCGACCTGGCTCAACGTGTCCAGTTCATCGAACAGCCAACGCCGGGCGGTTACGCGCAAGCGATCTTCTGCGCCCGCCCATTTACCGGCAACGACCCGTTTCTGCACCTGGTGGGCGACCACGTTTATCTGGGCAGCTCACAGGGACGTCCCGCTTGCCGGCTGGTGGCGCTGGCCGAACGGGAGAATTGCGCGGTTTCCTCGGTGCAGCCGGCGCGCGAAAACCACATTGGCCACTATGGCGTGGTGGGCGGCCAACCGGTGGCCGGCCGGCCCGGACTCTACCGCGTCGAAGTGGTGAAGGAGAAACCGACCCCAACCGAGGCTGAAGAGAGTTTGATTGTCCCCGGGTTGCGGGCTGGGTATTACCTGTGCTTTTTCGGCATGCATGTTTTGACCGCCGGCGCGATGGACCTTCTCGAAACTGGTTTGCAGGCCGGGAACGGCCGGCTCACGTTGTCAGGCGTGATGAACCAACTGGCGCGCCGCGAGCAATACCTGGTGCTCGAAGAGAGCAACCGCAGGTATGACGTGGGGGTCCCCTACGGCCTGCTGACCGCCCAGATGGCGCTGGCGCTGACGGGCCGCGACCGCGAGCAGGTGCTGGCCAACCTGCTGGAGCTGTTGGCGACGCGGGTGATGGAAGATCCGGTGGGCTCAAATCCGCAATGAGCGAGCTGATTGGCATCGTCACCGCCGCTTCCAGCGAGCGCAGGAACCGGCCGCTCGACGGCTTTTGCCAGCAGGCCAGCGTCGCCGAATTGCTGGCGGAGGCCGCGGCGCTCGACCGGTTCCGCCGCGAAAGCGACAACCTGTACGAACGGGTGAGGGCGCAGTTCTTTCTGTACGCGATTCACCGCTTCCACCTGCCGTACCAAAGCGGCGTGCCGGCCGGAAAACCCGTGCCGCCGGAAGCGCTGGCGCAGATTCTTGGGCGCCGTTTCCATGAAGCCATCGACGCGCTGCTCGAGTTAGCCGGAGCCGGCCCGACGGCGGCTCTTTCGAGCGCCCTGGCCGCGGCCTATCAAGGGCTGGCTTTCCAGACGCTGGCGGCACAGGTTCGCCGCAGCGTGCGGGCGGTGCGCGGCAACCAGTGGATGTCCCGCATCGGACATCCGGCCGATTACCCGCTGACCCTGCGGCGCGAACTGCTCGACCGTCCAGGCGGCCGCGGCGCATTTCCGATCCTGCGCGAATCGACGCCGGTTCGCATGGATCTCAGCCACAGCGGGTGGAGCGACATTTTCTTCCTCGGCATGGATTACCCGGAAGGGGCGCGGGTGCTCAATGTCTCGATCGACCTGGCGCTACGCGGCGCCGGCTCGCCGCGGCCGCCCATCGATGTGTTCCTCAGAGCGATCGATGAGCCGGTGCTTCGTCTCACCAGCGTTGACCTGAATGCGAGCACGGACGTCACTTCATTAGCCGAGGTTTTCGACTTCGCGCGCGATTATCTGGGGCTGCTCAAAGCCGGCATCATCGCCGCCGGCATCGTTCCTCCGGGATTGGAAGGAGCGCGGCAGCCTCTTGCCGAAGTGCTGGCCGCACTGACCGGAGTGCCGGGATACGGCCTGGAGATCGTCACTCACGTGAGCGGGATACCGAAAGGCTCCCGCCTGGCGGTTTCCACCAATCTGCTGGCTTCCATCATCGCAGTCTCGATGCGCGCCACCGGACAGGTGCGCACGCTGACGGGAACGCTCGAGGAGAATGAGCGCCGCCTGGTGGCCGGGCGGGCGATTCTGGGCGAATGGCTGGGCGGGTCCGGCGGAGGCTGGCAGGATTCCGGCGGCGTGTGGCCGGGGATGAAAGTGATCCAAGGCGTACTGGCGTCGGAATCCGATCCGGAATTCGGCATCAGCCGCGGTTGTCTGCTGCCGCGCCATCACGTCCTCACCAACGAAGAGGTGCCGCGCAGCTCGCGGAAGAAGCTGGAAGACAGCCTGGTGCTGGTGCACGGCGGCATGGCGCAGGACGTGGGCCCGATCCTTGAAATGGTTACCGAGAAATATCTGCTGCGCGGGGAAGCGGAGTGGCAGGGGCGGCAGCAGGCAATCGCCATCTTCGACGAGATTCTGGCTTGTCTCGAATCCGGCGATATTGCCGCTCTGGGGGCGGCCACCGAGCGCAATTTCTTCGGACCCATCCAGACCATCATCCCTTGGGCCAGCAATCTCTACACGGAAACCCTCATCCACCGAGTCCGCGCGGAATTCGGCGGGGATTTCCATGGCTTCTGGATGCTGGGCGGGATGGCCGGCGGCGGAATGGGATTCATGTTCAACTCGGAGGTCCGGCCGCGCGCCCAGGAGCGGCTGGGCGCGTTGATGCGGGAAACCAAGCAGCGGCTCGAACGGGCGGTGCCGTTCGCCATGGAGCCCGTGGTATACGATTTCGCCATCAACGAACGCGGCACCGAAGCCCGGTTGCTTCAGGAAAACTCGGCGCTGATGCCGGCTGCATACTATACGCTGCTGATTCCAGCGCTGGTCAAAACCGACACCCGTCTGCTGCCCGAGGCACGCAAAGCCGAACTGGCCAGGCTGGCCGCGCAGTGCCGAGAGACGGAAGAAATGCGTCCCGTGGTTGAGAACGTGTTCGACGTTCTGCTGCCGCGGGGCGCCGGCGCGCCGGGAGATCAGAGCCAGACGCTCACCGAGCTGTTGCCGGAATTGGGGTTCGACAGCTCCGAGCACGAACAGATTCGGGCGGATCTACGCCGCGGCCGAATTGGCCTGGCGCAGAACCGGCTGCCGGCCAGCGCCGACATCCGCGACGTGGAAGCGAGCGACGTGTGGCACGCCGAAGACGGAGCCAGCAGCCGCTACCGGGAGACCGGAATGGAGGCGCTGCGCCGGGGGCTGGTGGCCGTGATTTCGCTCGCCGGCGGTATCGGCACGCGGTGGACGCGCGGCGCCGGCGTGGTGAAAGCGCTGAGCCCGTTCGCGCGGTTCGCCGGCCGCCACCGTAACTTCCTCGAGGTGCACCTGGCGAAAAGCCGCCGCACGTATTCCCTGTGCGGGACGGCGCTTCCCCACGTGATCACGACCAGTTATCTGACGCACGGCGCCATCGCCGAATGGGCCGCTCGCGAACACAACGGCGGCTCGGAGTTGTTTCTGTCACCTGGGCGATCGGTCGGCCTGCGGCTGGTGCCCATGGCGCGCGACCTGAAGTTCGCCTGGGAGGAAACGCCGCAGCAACTCCTCGACGAACAAAAGCAAAAGGTGCGCGAGAGCCTGCACGCGGCCCTGATTGCGTGGGCACAGCACGCCGGCGAGGGTTCCGACTATACCGACAATCTGCCGCTACAGTGTCTGCATCCCACCGGGCATTGGTATGAGATTCCCAACATGCTCCGCAACGGCGTGCTGGAGCGCCTGCTCACGGCCCGGCCGGAATTGCAGTATCTGATGATGCACAACATCGATACCCTGGGGGCGGATGTAGACCCGGGCCTGCTTGGCTGGCACATCGAGCAGGGCGCGGCGCTCGGCTTCGAGGTCATCGCCCGCCAGTTTGAAGATCGCGGCGGCGGCCTGGCGCGGGTGGATGGGCGCGCTCGGCTGGTGGAAGGACTAGCGCTGCCTTCCGAAGAAGTAGAAGCTGGCTTATCTTATTACAACAGCGCTACCGCGTGGATTCACCTGGACCGGCTGCTGGAGGTGTTCGGCCTCACGCGCCGGGATCTCTCCGATTCGGCTAAGGTCGCGGCCGGCGTACGGGCGGTGGCCGCTCGCATGCCCACCTACATTACCCTAAAGGACGTCAAGAAGCGCTGGGGCAAAGGGCAGGAAGACGTATTTCCGGTGGCGCAATTCGAAAAACTCTGGGGAGACATGACTGGCCTCGCCGCGGCCGGCTGCCGCTTCGCGGTGGTTTCCCGGCGGCGCGGACAGCAGTTGAAGGAGCCGGCGCAACTCGACGGCTGGCTGCGCGACGGCTCGGCGGCCTACGTCGATTCGCTTTGCGAGTGGGAGTAGGGCGGCGATACGAGACCGCGTTTATGAAACCGCGCCCTCGAGTTTCTACATCTTCGTAAGAGACCCGGTAACGCCGGCGGTCTTGCCGCCGGTGTTTTTGCGCCGCCAGATCAGCTTCGGAAACACTGGCGGCAAAGACCGCCGGCGTTACCGAAAACATAGGAACCAACTAAGTTGGCAGGATGTATCCCGCCCAGGCCCGGTTTATGAAACCGCGCTTTAAGAGGCCACGGCGACCCGGTCCGCCCTGTGTCCGCCGAAGGCGTGGATGGTCCTGGTCCCCGCGAGGACTTCGCCAGAGTGCGCAACGCCGCGCGGTATCACGTATTCCTCTCCCGCCCTCACCGGTATGCGTTGGCCGTCGATGAACAGCGTATAACAGCCTTCCACCACGAGCATGTATTCGTCGTAGGCATGCACGTGCTCGGCGGACGCCGCCGTTTCCCGGCAGGTCCAGAACGCCATCTGGCTGCCTTCGGTCCCATCGAACACGTATCCTCGACGCCCGGGGTCGCCTGGTGCGCACTCGCAATCCGGTTTGCCGGCCGTTTCATGAATGCAGGAAAATCGCTCATAAGATTAAGAGCAGTCACGATTGTCGCATCGATGAGGCGGGCTTCGCAACGCGATTGATGATGGCGGCTAAGTGTACACTAAGGAGTGGAATTCCGAAAAGGGATATTCCGGACAATATCTCTCGAATGCCGGTGCCATCAGTATTAGTGTCGGGCTCTTGCGGGTTGATTGGTTCGGAGGTCTCCGTATTCTTCGCACGGCGGGGTTTCCGCGTGGTTGGAATTGACAGCAACCATCGCGCGATCTTTTTCGGGCCGGAAGGCGATACAAGCTGGGTGCTGGAGCGGTTGCGCCGCGAAATACCCGGGTATCGTCACGAAGCGCTCGATATTCGCAATCGCGACGCTCTGTTTGCGCTGATGGACGAGTTGCGGCCCAACCTGATCGTGCATACCGCCGCCCAGCCTTCACACGACCGCGCCGCGGCCATCCCGCTGCTCGATTTCGAAGTGAATGCGCTGGGCACACTGCACATGCTGGAGGCGGCCCGGAGGTCCTGCCCGGAGACGCCGTTCATCCACATGTCTACCAACAAGGTCTACGGCGACCGGCCCAATACGGTTCGGCTACAGGAACTCGAAACTCGGTGGGACTACGCCGATCCGGCTTACGCGGACGGCATTGCCGAGGATTTCTCCATCGACCAGAGCAAGCACTCCCTGTTTGGCGCTTCCAAGGTCGCCGGCGACGTGATGGTGCAGGAGTACGGGCGCTATTTCAACATGCCGACCTGCTGCCTGCGCGGAGGCTGTCTCACCGGTCCCAACCATTGCGGCGTGGAGCTTCACGGTTTCCTGAGCTACCTGATTAAGTGCAATGTACAGGGCCGCGAGTATAAGGTGTTCGGTTACAAAGGCAAGCAGGTGCGCGACAATATCCATTCGGAAGATGTGGCGCGCTTCATGTTCGAATTCTGGAAGGCGCCGCGGGTGGCGGAAGTGTACAATCTCGGCGGCGGTAAGCGAAACGCCTGTTCGATTCTGGAGGCTTTTGCGAAAGCGGAAAGCGCGAGCGGACGCCCGATGAACTGGCGCTACATGGAAGAGAATCGCATCGGCGATCACATCTGCTACTACAGCGATCTGCGGAAGATGAAGTCGCACTATCCGGAATGGGCCATTACCAAGAGCCTGGACGACATTTTCCGGGAGATCACGCAAAACTGGATGGAACGCCGATAAACGGGAAAGGTGGCGGATGAGGGTTCTCATCACCGGCGCCTGCGGATTTGTGGGCAGGGCGCTGGCGGAGTCGTTGGTGGAGCGGCGGCAGGGCCTGGCGGTGATAGGCCTGGACAATCTGATGCGGCCGGGCTCGGAGACGAACCGCGCGCGCCTCCGGAAGCTGGGTATCGAGTTCGTGCACGGCGACATTCGCGCGGCCAGCGACTTTGAAAACCTGCCCGCCGCGGATTGGGTAATCGACGCGGCGGCCTCGCCGAGCGTGCTGGCGGGCGTGCAGGGGCCGTTGAGCAGCCGCCAGTTGTTCGAGCACAATCTGGCGAGCCTGGTCAATCTGCTCGAATATTCGAAGAGACATAAGGCAGGTTTCGTCCTGCTGAGCAGCAGCCGCGTGTATTCGATCCCGGCGCTCTGCTCCCTGCCTCTCAAGACCGGCGGGAGCGCGTTTCAATTGGATTGCTCGGGGCCGCTCCCCGCGGGGGTTTCCGCGCGGGGCATTGGCGCGGCATTCTCCACCGCGCCGCCGGTTTCGTTGTACGGCGGAACCAAGCTGGCGGCGGAAGCAATCGCTCTCGAATATGGCGAGGCTTTCGGGTTTCCGGTGTGGGTGAACCGCTGCGGTGTGCTGGCCGGCGCGGGGCAGTTCGGCACGCCGGACCAGGGAATTTTCTCTTATTGGGTCAACGCACACCTGCGCAGGCGCCCGCTGCGCTATATCGGCTTCGAGGGCGCCGGCCGCCAGGTGAGAGACGCTTTCCACCCGCGGGATCTCGCGGCGCTGGTGGACGCGCAGACCGGTGCGTCGCGGGCGGGCGGGCGGCGCATCTATGTGGCCGGCGGCGGCGCGGAAAATGCGATGTCGCTGGCGCAAATCACCGCGTGGTGCGATGCGCGCTTTGGGCCGCACGCTCCCCTGCCCGATCCGCGCCCCAGACCTTACGATATTCCGTGGATGATCATGGATAGTTCGGACGCGGAGCGGGATTTCGGCTGGCGGCCGAAGACATCGATCGAGGCTCTGCTCGATGAAATCGCGAGCCACGCCGGACAGCATCCGGATTGGCTGGAGTCGAGCGGCGTATGAACCCTCCCGCGGACCTCGCGTCGCCCGAGCCCCTCACTCTGCTCTCGGTGGTGATCCCGATGAGCGACGAAGAAGGCGCAGCGCCCTCTACCGTGGAACATCTGTACGTCGAGCTGCGGCTGCACAATATCGAGCACGAAATCGTGGCCGTGGATGACGGCAGCAGCGACTCCACCTGGGCCGTGCTGCGCGACCTCGTCTCGCGCGTGCCCACCCTGCGGCCGGTACAGAATACAGGCGATCACGGTTTTGGCCGGGCGATCGTCTGTGGCATCGATCATAGCCGGGGAGACGGCGTGGTGATCATGATGGCGGATGAATCCGACGATTGCCGCGATGTGGTTCGCTACTGGGAACTGCTGGGACAAGGGTGGGATGCGGTCTTCGGATCGCGCTTCGTTCGCGGCGGCGGCGTGATCGATTATCCCGCGCATAAGTTGGCCATCAACCGGTTGGCCAATCTGTTTCTCCGGCTCCTGTTCCGCGTCCCTTTGAACGATTTCACCAACGCTTTCAAAGCGTACCGGCGCCGGGCACTGGACGGCTGCCGCCCCTTCCTCTCGCCACACTTCAATCTCACCGTGGAGCTGCCGCTGAAGATCATCGTGCGCGGATACTCCTGGACCGTGGTGCCCATCACCTGGCGGAACCGGCGATCCGGCATTTCCAAGCTGAAGATCAAAGAGATGGGCAGCCGCTATCTTTTTGTCGCTCTCTATTGCTGGCTGGAAAAGTACTTCAGCCGCGGCGACTACGCCAAGAAACTCGAGCGGGCCGTCCCAGCCCCGCCGGAGCCGGACGGCGCGAACCTGGACGCCCCCGAGCCGCCGGCGCGCTAGCAAGGGCGATAGCTAGCTAGGCTGTTCGCTCCCGGATATCCGATTGGTCCGTGGGTGTTTGCTGCGGATCCGCACTCAGCACTTCCTTAATCTCCGCATGCAGTTGAGCGGCCGTAAATGGCCTCGGAAACACCCGAAATCCCTGCAATTCGGCTGGATTCTCAATGCGGTCATCGTCGATCAGACCCGCCAACATCAGAACATGCATTGTGGGGCACTTTGTCTTCAGGTATTTGGCTGCTTCCAGTCCAGGCATGTCCTCAATATAGGGATGGATTATGAGCAGATCCGGCGTAGACTGATTCAACACGTCTGTAGCCTTTCCTACGTCTTCTGTCGCGAGAACGGTATATCCCACGCTCTCCAGGGTTTCCTTGATGACCAGACGCATCACAGGCTCGGAACCCAACACCAGGATCGTCGCAGTTACTGTCGATGGATCAGGCACATCGTCTCCTTCCATCTCTGCTAGCAATTGGAACGATTGACTTTCATGGTGGGCGGTGCAGGATTCGAACCTGCGACCTTCTGGGTGTAAACCAGACGCTCTAACCAGCTGAGCTAACCGCCCATCACCCCCCAGTCTAACATCCGACTTACGCCGCCCTAGCCCTTCAGTCCGCGTCCCAAAGCGCGTTAAGATGGAGGACCCTATGGCGCGCTGCCCTTCGTGCTCCCGCGAATTCACCGAAGCGGGCAAGTTCTGCCCTTGGTGCGCCACGCCCGTGGACGTCACATCGGCCGAAACCGCCATCCTGCCGCCGGCGGTTTCGGTGCCGCCATCGGCCTCCAAAGCGGTGCTGGCGACTTCGAGCGCGGTTGACGAAGGCCGTTTCCTGCCCGGAACTTTGCTGGCGGCGCGCTACCGCATCGCCGGCCTGCTGGGCCGCGGCGGCATGGGCGAAGTCTACCGCGCCACCGATCTGACCTTGGGGCAGGCGGTGGCGCTGAAGTTCCTCCCGGAGGCCGCATCGCGCGACGAACGCGCACTGGCGCGCTTCTACAACGAGGTCCGCATCGCCCGCCAGGTGACGCACCCGAACGTGTGCCGCGTGTACGACGTGGGCCAGGTGGATGGTCTCGAGTTCATTTCGATGGAGTATGTGGATGGCGAGGACCTGTCGGTGCTGCTGCGCCGGATCGGCCGGCTGCCGGTGGATAAGGCTGTCGAAACCGCGCGGCAGATCTGCGCCGGCCTCGCCGCGGCGCACGAAAAGGGCGTGCTGCACCGCGATTTGAAGCCAGCCAATATCATGATCGACGGCCGCGGCCAGGCCGTGATCATGGATTTCGGGCTGGCCGGCTTGACCGCCCAACTGCAAGGAGACGTACGCAGCGGCACGCCGGCTTACATGTCGCCGGAGCAGTTGGCCGGCTCCGAAGTCACCATCAAGAGCGATATTTACGCGCTGGGCCTGCTGCTGTATGAGTTGTTCACCGGCAAGCGCGCTTTCGAAGCCGGCACCCTGATGGATCTGATGCGCCTGCAGGAGCAAGCCCAACCGGCCAGCCTAACCACGCTGGTGAGAGAGCTGGATCCGGCGGTGGAGCGCGTGGTGTTGCGCTGCCTGAATCCGGACCCGCGCCAGCGGCCGTCCTCCGCGCTGGCCGTCTCCGCCGCGCTCCCTGGCGGCGACCCGTTGGCGGCTGCGCTGGCGGCGGGCGAGACACCAACGCCCGAATTGGTTGCCGCCGCGGGAGAAACCGAAGGCATGCGGCCGGTGGTGGCGCTGGCCTGGCTGGCGGCCGCGCTCGTCTTCACCGCCGTGGTGGGGTTCGTGGGTCCGAAATACACGCTTACCGCCAAAGTCCCGTTGGACATCGCGCCCGCCGCTTTGGCGCACCAGGCGCGCCTGATGCTGGAAGGCTTCGGCTACACCACCCGTCCCGCCGACACCGCGTTGGGCTTCGACATTCCTTGGGACTACAAGGCATACATGGATAGCCATCCCGATCTGGCGGCGCGGCGCTGGCGAAATCCGACCGCCGGCTTGCCGCCGCTGGTGGGTTTCTGGTATCGCGAAAGTCCGCGGAGCCTGGTTGGCACACTCAGCCTGAATACAATTACGAAGTACATGGACCCGCCGCTCGATGTATCGGGCATGATTCGCATGTACACCGATCGCGAAGGCCACCTGTACGATCTCTCCGTCGTTCCACCGCAGAAGGAACGGCCGGTGGCCGACCCGCCCGCATTCGACTGGAACCGCTTGTTCACCGCCGCCGGTTTCGATATGGCCCAGTGGCAGCCCGTCCCAGCCGAGTGGACCACCCTCGCCAATTGGGACGCGCGCGCCGCCTGGACCCACACCGATCCCATCACCGGTTCCGCGCTACGCGTCGAGGCCGCCGCCTGGCGCGGGCGCCCGGTGTTCTTTCGCCTCATCGGCGACTGGACCAAGCCGGAGCGCATGCAGGACTCCGCGGGCGACCATACGCCGTGGCCGGTGCTGGTGCTGATCTACCTGATCTTCGCCGCAGCGTGCTCTATCGCCTGGTTCAACCACAAGCAGGGGAAGGGCGACAAGCGCGGCGCGCTGGCCTTGGCCGTGCTCGGCTTCGTCTGCATGGCCGGCGGCCGTTACGTCGCGACGCCCCATTCCACCAGTGTCGAGGAGATTGACACGTTCTGGCGAGTGGTGGCCCTCGCCGGCATCAACGCCGGACTGGCCTGGATCCTCTATCTGGCGCTGGAGCCGTGGGTGCGGCGGCGCTGGCCGCACACCATGATCGGGTGGTCGCGCTATGTAGCCAAAGGTGTCCGCGATCCGCTGGTGGGACGGGATCTGCTGATCGGCGCCGCTGCCGGAGCCCTATTCGGCGTCGCCGGCTTCGTTCAAGTGGCCTGTCACGGACCAAGCGGCACTCCGAACATTCCCTCCTTCGGCGCACTCACCGGCGTACTGCACGGCGTCTATCTGATCTCGCAGTCGGTCTTCGACAGCCTCTTCACCTCCATCATGTTCTTCTTCTTCCTCTTCGTGCTACGGGTGGTGCTGCGCAAGCAGTGGCTGGCCACTGTCGCGTTCGTCGTGCTCACCACTCTGATCATCAGCGGCCCAGGCTCCAACTGGATCGACCGGCCGTTCCAGGCCGCCTACGCCGCTTTGTTTGCTTTCATCCTGCTTCGATTCGGCTTGCTGGCGTTGATGGTGATGATCGCGGTTGGGAACATTCTCGGCAACGTGCCATGGACCGCGGAACCATCCGCGCTCAACCTGGTGACGCTGGCGATGGTGGCACTGATGGCGGTGTATGGCTTCCGGACTTCGCTGGCTGGGCGGCCCATTCTGCGGGGGGATCTGTTGTAGCCACGGGCGGGTTAGCGCAATTCCACGCGCCCTTCTGCCGGCCAGTGCGGAACCTCACCCAATCAATGAGGTGGATTGTCGAGTTTCGCGACTGATTCTGCGTAACTTATTGATTCTGCGCAGTGGCAGAGCAATTGCACACTTGTTGGCATGGCATATGTAATTACAGATACCTGCACGAAGGATAAGTTGTGTATTGACGCTTGCCCGGTGGATTGCATCCATCCGAAAGAGGACGAAGCGGGCTTTGCCGATGCCCCGCATCTCTACGTCAACCCGGCGGACTGCATCGATTGCGGCGCCTGCATTCCGGTCTGCCCGACCAATTCGATCTACACGCTGGAAGATCTGCCGGCGGAATTGGCGAGTTTCGCGGAAGCCAACGCGGCCCACTACAACTGATCCCGCTGCGGCTGAACGCTATTCAGACCACAGTATTTACCCGCGGCTTCCTGCTTCCGAATCAGAGAGGCAGCCGCGGCTCGGTCTCTCCAGCGCCGATCGAACGCGCGAGCGAGAGAGCGATGCCCCGGGTCAATTCGCCGAGGCTCTTTCGGCGCTGTCGATGACGATTACTTCGAACGGTCCCTTGGTCGCGTTCAGCCTCAGGCCAAGCTGTTCCTGAAGTGCGGCAGGCAGCGACGGTTCCGACGACTCCGTTGCCTCCTCGGTCGACCATTCCACTCTAAAATCGTATTCTCCTTTCAGTCCGGTGTCATCCGCGACAGGGCGTCCCACCTGTCCGCTCAGATACTCGGCGAGCCTCGCCATGGTCGCCTTTGTGCCCGTGATACTGACGCTCCCCGAGTCGGAGGAAGCACCGATGCCCGAGCGGCCACCGCCGGAATGCTCCGCAAACTTCGGACCGTTCTTAGCGACCACAAGCGAAAACACGGACCCTTGCCTTGTTTCACGATGGACTTTCAGCCGGAACCGTTCGGCCAGCAGCGCCTGCAGACAGGGTCTCACTTCCTCGCGGCTCATCTCCAGTGGCGTAGCGGCTCTGGCCGCGACATCGTACTTCTCCGCGTCGAGCCAGCTTGGCCCGCGTTCAATCTGGGCCTCCGCGACGCCGAATGCGCGCGAAATCAATAACCTCAGACTTACGTTGGTGGCGGTGAACAGGCCGCCAGGAGACGTACCCGCCCGCCGGCTCTCGCTGCCCGTCTGGTTGGGCTTGATGGAGGCAACCTCAAAGGACACTGGCACCGCGTGCTGCGCTTGGCCCAAAGCCACACCCGATGCACTCAACGCCAGCACCAATGCCGCACAGATGGACAGCTTCATGCGTGCTACTACGCATGGGGCAAAGCGGAAGTTCGCTCCGGGTTCCGGCTACTTCGATCTCAAGGCGTTGGAACCCTGGGGCTGCGGCGAACCTTGGTCGGGAGTAGCGTAATAGCCGCTGCGCGTCCGCACCGACGGGTGCCCTGGCGCATTCACCGCGACCTTGATTACGCGGTAGGAGCCGTCCATGGCCGCATTGCTCGGCGAGTACTCGATGGTGTACTGGCTGCGGATGTCGCGCGCCACGTCGGCCGCAATGCGATCGACGTCACTCAGGTCCTTGGGGAAAAACGTCTCGCCGCCGGTGGCCGAGGCCAGTTCCTCCAGGGCCCGCTTGGCTTTCACGGCCTCGCGCCGCTCTTCTTCGCTCAACAGACCCACCGAGTAAATCAGCACTTCGCTCTGCTGCGCGGCTTTGACCAGGTTTTCCAGGCTGATGCCACTGGAATTGTCGTTACCGTCGGTCACCACCACCAGCACCTTTTTGTCGCGGTGGCCCTTCTGCTTGACGTGGTCGATGGACATGCGTATGGCGTCGCGCATGGCGGTGCCGCCGCGCGCATCGAGATGCGAAAGAGCCTCTTCCATGTCGGCGATGTTGTTGGTGAAGTCCTGGCCGCGGGGCAGATCGAGGTAAGCGTCGTCGTTGAAATTGACGACGAAGACCTCATCCTCCTTGTTGGAGGCCTTGACCAGTCCCAGCGCGGCGGCCGCCACTTTGGCGCGCTTCTCGCGCATGCTGCCGCTGTTATCGATGATCAGCCCCAGCGAAACCGGCACGTCCTCCCGCCTGAACGCCTTAATGGCTTGCGGCGCGCCGTTTTCGCTCACCGAAAAAGCCGATTCGGGAAGATCGGTCACCAGGTGGCCGGTCTTGTCCACCACCGTCGTGTGACAGACCACCAGGCGCGTGTCGGTGCGGAACACCACGCCCGCGTCCTCGGCGCCGGGCGGGACCGCGGGTTTCTCCTGGCCGAAAGCGGCCAGCGCGACCATCAGCGCCGGCGCCCGCCAGCTATTGCGAAGGAGCATAATATCCCAGTCTCCAGAAGGGCCGCAGCAGCGGCAGGCCGCGCGGCGGAATCACCTTGACCACCACATGGCGGTACTTGCCGTCGCGATCCAGGTTCTGCGGACTATATCCCAGTACGTACTGATTCCGCAGTTCCACGCCGATTTTCGCCGCCACATCCGGTAGTTCGTTCAAGTTGTCCACTTCATACTGCCGGCCGCCGGTCTGTTCGGCGATGGTGGCGAGCAGGGCAGGTCCGGCGCTCTCTTCCGGAGTACGCGCGCGCGCCGGGCCTTCCTCGTAAATTCCAATCGCATAGATTTGGACGTCCGCTTCCCTCACCAGGTTCTTAATTTCCGCTTCCGTGTACCGGCTGTTGTTATCGCCGCCATCGGAGATGATGAGCAGCGCTTTACGCGGGTTCTTCGCCTGCTTCATGGTGTGCAGGCCGAGAAAGACGGCATCGAGCAGCGCCGTCCGGCCGCGCGAGAAGGTAAACGTCAGGCGGTTCTGAATTTCCTCCAGATTCTGCGTGAAGGGCTGCACCAGATTGGCCGTATCGTTGAACTGGATCAGGAAGAACTCATCCTCCGGGTTGGCGGTCTTGAAGAACTCGGAAACCGCCAGCCGCGATTTTTCCAGCTTGTGGCCCATGCTGCCGCTGCAATCGAAGATCACACCCGCCGAAAGCGGCGCATCCTCGCTCGAGAACTGGCTGATTTCCTGCTCTTTCTTGTCTTCGAACACCTTGAAATTCTCTTTTTCGAGACCCGTGACGAAGCGGTTCATGGGATCGGTCACAGTCACCGGAATCAGCACCAGCGTGGAATCCACGCGGATGTTGGCCTTGGGAAGAATCTGCTCTTTTCCGGTTGCCTTGGGCCTCGGCGCGATGGTAGCGGGAGAGCCACCGGGTTCTTGAGCTTGCGCCCCAAACGAGAAACCCAGGAAGGCGGCGAGGACGACGGGCAGCTCACACCGGGACAGGAGCATAGCTGTCAGGCCAGCATTTCTATAACTAAGTCTATCACAGGGGTTTTATGGTATGATCGCCTGTGCCCCGTAAAATTCTGGGCGTGATTCCCGCGCGATTTGGCTCTACACGTTTTCCTGGCAAGGTTCTGGCACTGCTCTCCTCCAAAACCGTTTTGCAGCACGTCTATGAACGGGCCTGCCAGTCGCGATACCTGTCGAGCGTCGTCATCGCCACCGACGACCAGCGGGTTTATGCGGCTGCCAGGGGTTTCGGAGCGCTGGTGCGCATGACGCGCGCCGACCACGTCTCCGGCACCGACCGCGTGGCGGAAGTTGCTTCGGCCGACGAGGCCTCCGTGGTGGTCAACATCCAAGGCGACGAACCGCTGATCGATCCCGCCGCCATCGACGCCGCCATTCTGCCAGTGGTTCACGATTCCGGCGTGGTGATGGCGACGCTGAAGAAGAGGATCGAAGATCCGCGCGAGATCACCGATCCCAACGTGGTTAAGGTGGTCGCCAACCAAGCCGGAGACGCGATTTACTTTTCGCGCTGCGCCATTCCCTATGCGCGGGAACACGGCGGCGCGTGGTTCAAACATATCGGGCTTTACGTGTACCAGCGCGATTTCTTGCTCGCGTATTCGAGCCTGCCCGTGGGACCGCTCGAGCGCGCTGAGCGCCTCGAGCAACTGCGTGCGCTCGAAAACGGCTATTCGATACGGGTAATCGAAACCGATTACGATTCGCTGGGTGTGGATACGCCGGAGGACCTGGAGCGGGTCTCGCGGCTCTTCGAAGCTTCCGTCATGGTGGGGCAGGTCCGCGACCTGCCAACTCGATGATCATATGGCTAAATACATTTTCTGTGGGGCAGGTCCCCGACCTGCCAACGGGTGAAATCATATGGCTAAATACATATTCGTAACGGGCGGCGTGGTCTCGTCGCTGGGCAAGGGAATTGCAGCGGCTTCCATCGGGTGTTTGCTCGAAAGCCGCGGGTTGAAGGTCACCTGCCAGAAATTCGATCCTTATCTCAACGTGGATCCGGGCACCATGAGCCCGTTCCAGCATGGCGAAGTGTTTGTCACCGACGACGGCGCGGAGACCGATCTCGATCTCGGCCACTACGAGCGCTTCACCCACGCCAAGCTCACGCAGAGCAACAACCTGACCTCCGGCCGCATCTACGAGCAGATCATCGCCCGCGAGCGCCGCGGCGATTATCTGGGCAAGACCGTGCAGGTGATTCCGCACGTGACCAACGAAATCAAGGCGGGCCTCAAACGCGTCGCGCAGGATGTGGACGTGGTGATCGCCGAAATCGGCGGCACGGTGGGCGATATCGAATCGCTGCCGTTTCTCGAAGCGCTGCGCCAGATGCGCCATGAACAGGGCCGCGGCAACTGCCTCTTCGTACACGTCACCCTGGTCCCCTGGATCGCGGCCGCGCAGGAGTTGAAGACCAAGCCTACCCAGCACAGCGTGAAGGAGCTGCGCGGCATCGGTATCCAGCCGGACATTCTGGTCTGCCGTTCGGAGCGTTTCATCTCGCAGGAGATGAAAGAGAAAATCGCGCTGTTCTGCGACGTGGACGTGGAGGCGGTGGTGACGGCGCGCGACGTGAAGAGCGTTTACGAGGTGCCGCTGATGTTCGCCGGCGAAGGCGTGGACGACATCGTGTGCCGCCTGTTGCACCTGAATACCGGCGAGCGCAACCTGGACCGCTGGACCGCCATGCTGGAGCGCATGAAGAATCCGCGCGACGAAGTGACTATCGGCCTGGTGGGCAAGTACGTGGAATACGAAGATTCCTACAAGAGCCTCAAGGAAGCTCTGCTGCACGGAGGGCTGGCGCACCGGTTGAAGGTCAACATTCACTGGATCGAAGCCGAAGGCGTGCTCGGCGCGGATTGGGAGAAGCAGCTCGAAGGCTACGATGGCATCCTGGTGCCCGGCGGGTTCGGCAAGCGCGGCATCGAAGGCATGATCAACTCGATTCGCTACGCGCGCGAACATAAGGTGCCGTACTTCGGCATCTGCCTGGGCATGCAAACCATGGTGATCGAATATGCGCGCAATGTGTGCGGCCTGGAGGGCGCCGATTCCACCGAGTTCAATCCCGGCACGCCGCACCGCGTGATCTTCAAGCTGCGCGAGCTCAAGGGCGTGGATGAGCTGGGCGGCACCATGCGGCTGGGAAGCTGGCCCTGCAAGCTGGTGGAATCGAGCTTCGCCTACCGTGCTTACGGCACGCGCGAGATTCAGGAGCGCCACCGCCATCGCTACGAATTCAACCGCGAGTACGAAGACCGGCTGAAGGCGGCCGGACTGCGCATCACCGGCGAGACACCGGACAACACCTACGTCGAGATTTGCGAGATCGCCGACCATCCCTGGTACCTGGGTTGCCAGTTCCACCCCGAATTCAAGAGCAAGCCGATGGAGCCGCATCCGCTGTTCAAAGCGTTCATCGGCGCGGCTTACGAATTCCGGCAGCGGCGGCTGAGCGCCGAGAGCCGCGACCGGGCGGAAACTACGTATTCCCATGGCGATTGAGTTCAGCGCTTTCGGCCGGGCCCAGGGGGCGCCCCGTCCGCTGGTGCTGATTGCGGGGCCCTGCGTGATTGAAAGCGAGGAGCACGTCCACCGCATGGCGCACGGCATTCGCGACGCCGTGGGAGACGGTTTCGTTTTCAAGGCGTCGTTCGACAAAGCCAACCGCACCAGTCTCGATGCCTATCGCGGGCCGGGCCTCGTCGAAGGCCTGCGAATTTTGGCCGGTCTGAAGGCGGAGGGTTTTTCGATCCTCACCGACATTCACGAACCGGCGCAGGCCGAGCCGGCCGCCGCGGTGGCCGACATTTTGCAGATTCCCGCTTTCCTCTGTCGGCAGACCGATCTGCTGCTGGCAGCGGGCCGCACGGGCCGCATCGTCAACATCAAGAAGGGACAGTTTGTGGCGCCGCACGATATTCATCGCGCGGCGGAAAAAGTGGCCTCCACCGGCAATTCCCAGGTGGTGATCACCGAGCGCGGCTCCTCGTTCGGCTATAACAACCTGGTAGTGGACATGCGCGGCCTCCAGATTATGCGCGACGCGGGTTGGCCGGTGGTGTTCGATGCCACCCACAGCGTGCAACTGCCGAGCGCCGGCGCGGTCTCCGGCGGGCAGCCGCAATTCATCGAGCTGCTGGCGCGCGCCGCCGTCGCGGTCGGCGTGAGCGGCATTTTCGTCGAAGTGCATGACGCGCCGGAGAGAGCGCTTTCCGATGGCTCCAACGCGCTGCGGCTCGACCTGCTGCCGCAATTCTGGCGCAGTCTCCAGGCCATCGACGCCCTGGTGAAATCGTTACCCAGTGGGGCGAGCTGATACGCTGTATCCGGCATGAATAGTCCCGCACCTGGCACCGAGCCCGGCCAGAAACGCATGCTCGGCGAAACCTCCATCGGCTGGAAGGAAGCGCTCTTCGCCGCGGTGTGCACCGTCATACTGGCCTGGATCAATCTGTACATTTCCCGCGACCTGATCTTCGCGCAGACGGCCCCCATGGCCTCGATGCATGGATTCTGGGCGGCGATTGCGAGGTGGGCCGACGGAAGCTGGTTCACACCGAACTGGTGGCCTTACTGGGACTGCGGCATTCCTTTCGAATTCACCTATGCGCCGGTAGTGCCCGCTCTCACCGCGCTGATTGCCGCCGTCTTTCACGTGACGCACAATCTCGCTTTTCAGTCCGTGACCGTGCTGGCTTACTGCCTGACGCCGGTGACGCTCTTTCTGCTGGCGTGGCTGTGGACCCGATCGCCCGGCTACAGCTTCCTGGCTGGCCTGTTTTACTCGCTCACCGGCCCCACGCGGATTCTCGTGCCGGATAGCGACATGTTTCTTTGGAGGTTCGTTTGGGACGCGCGCCGCTTCTTCCTGGTGTCTGTCTGGGATGAAACGCCGCACGTGCTGGCCTTGGGTTTTCTGCCGCTGGCGATTCTGTTCCTTTCCCTCTCGATCCGCAAGCGCCGGCTGGTTTACTATGCGGCTGCCGCGGTTTCGATCGCCGCCGCTACGCTGTCCAGCGCCTTCGGTCCGGCCATGGTCGCTATGGCCGCCTTCTGCCTGCTGTTCGTGCTGCGCCGGGAGGATTACAAGAGGAACATTCTGCTCACCGTGGCAATCGCAGCATACGCCTACGCGCTGAGCGCCCGATTCTTTCCCCCGACGCTGCTTCAGGCCATCCGCATCGCAACGAGAAGGGGCGAAGACGGCAACTGGAGCTTGGGGACCCTCACGGCACTGGCGATCGTGGTGCTCGGTTGGATTGTGCTGTGGCGTTACTTACCGCGCTGGACTTCCGATTGGCGCCTGCAGTTCTTCGCGTTATTCGCATATCTGACCAGCAGCCCGCCCATGCTTGCGACGTTCCTCGACAGGCACCTGATTCCCCAACCCAACCGCTACAAGCTCGAAATGGAGCTTGCGATCGCGTTGCTGGCGGTCTTCGGCGCGCGCTATTGGATCGAAAAAACGCCCCGCGCGGTGAAAGCCGCGCTGCTGTTTCTGTTCCTGGCGCTGGCTGCGGAGCAGGTGGCGAGTTACCGCCGCTATGCCAAGGCGATCATTCCGCCCGGGGATTTGCAGCCGACCATCGAGTATCGTGCCTCCACCTGGGCGGCGCGGAATCTTCCCGGTGTTCGCGTGGCGATGCCTGGATCCATTGCGCAGTGTACGAATGCGTTTACCCAGGTGCCGCAATTTACCGGCAGTTCCTGGAGCATGGCTTACAATCCCATTCAGCAGCGCGGATTCGACGCCGAACTCATGGGCGGCGGCACGCCCGAAGAGGACGCGCGCGTCTCGTTGCCGTGGTTGAAGGCCTATGGTGTGGGAGCCGTGTGTGTTCCAGGGCCGAAGAGCCCGGAGTACTGGAAGCCCATCCGGCATCCCGGGAAGTTCGAGGGAGTGCTGCCTGTGCTCTGGCGAGCCGACGACACCACCATCTACCGGATTCCCCAACGCACCGCATCGCTGGCTCACGTGGTGCCCGAGTCCGCGGTGATTCGTCATTCGCCGCGTGGACCATCCGACAACGCCGAGATCGAACGGTACGTAGCGGCCCTGGATGATCCTTCTTTACCCCCGGCGGGATTTCAATGGGAGGGGCGCAACCGGATTCTCATCCAAACCACCGCGCATTCGGGCCAGGCTATTTCGGTACAGGTGTCCTACCATCCCGGGTGGCACGTCACGGCCGGCAATCGTCACCCGCAACTGCAGAAGGACGGTCTCGGTTTGATCTGGTTCCGGCCGGAGTGCGACGGCCCGTGCCTGGTGCACATGGATTACGACGGCGGCTGGGAACTGCGCCTTTGCCGCTGGATCGGTTATCTGGCGCTCGCCGGGCTGCTATTGGCCGCGCCCGTCTGGTACGTTCGACAGCGTAAGGTGTGAACCGGCTATCGTTTTTCTCACCTTACGCTACAATCGAGTCGAGCACCTATGAGACTATTGCGAATCGGAGTCTGCCTGCTTGCCGGGATGTGCCTTTTTGGGCAACAACGCAATCGGCAGCAGCGGCATTGGACGGAAGCGGAGGCCGAGCAGTGGTACGCGCGGGAAGCTTGGCCGGTGGGCGCGAATTTCATTCCCTCCACCGCGTCCAACGAACTCGAAATGTGGCAGGCGGACACGTTCGACCCGACCACCATCGACCGCGAACTGGGGCTGGCCGAAGGGCTGGGCATGAACACAGTGCGCGTGTTTCTTCACTACCTGGTCTGGCGCAAGGACGCATCCGGGTTCAAGCGGCGGATGAACGTGTACCTCAAGATCGCCGACCAGCACCACATCAAGACGCTGTTCGTTCTTTTCGATTCCTGTTGGGATCCTTTTCCCGAAATCGGCCCGCAGCGGCCGCCGCAGCCCGGCATCCATAATTCCCGCTGGGTGCAAAGTCCCGGCGCGGCGGCCTTGATGAATACCAAGGAATACGACAACCTGCTGGCCTACGTGCAGGACATCGTCGACGATTTCGGCAACGACAAGCGAGTGCTGGCCTGGGACCTGTGGAATGAGCCGGACAATACCAACGACGGCAGCTATAGCGTCTCCGAACCGGCCAACAAGCTCGCGTTGGTTGAGGGGCTGTTACCCAAGGTTTTCACGTACGCACGCGCCGGTTTGCCGCAGCAGCCGCTAACCAGCGGCGTGTGGCGCGGCGATTGGTCGAGCCCGGACAAGCTGACCGCGATGGAGAAGATCCAGCTCGACAATTCCGATATCGTCAGCTTCCACAGCTACGCGAAACCGGAGGAATTCGAGAAGCGCGTGACGTGGCTGGAGGCGCTGCACCGGCCGATCCTGTGCACCGAGTATATGGCGCGGCCCGAGGGCAGCACGTTCCAGAGCATTCTGCCAATCGCCAAGAAGCACAACATCGGCGCATACAACTGGGGGCTCGTCGCCGGAAAAACGCAGACCTGGCTGCCGTGGGATTCCTGGAAAACTCCCTACATCGACCGCCAGCCCGCCGTCTGGTTCCACGAGATCTTCCGCCAGGACGGAACGCCTTATTCGACCGAAGAAGTCGCATTCCTGAAGTCGATCCTGGAGCGCCCGAAGGAAGCCAAGAAGCCGCACAAGTGAGCGCCGGAACCGCGGGCCGCGCTTCGCGCCCGTTGCAAAACAGCACTCTCCCCGCTCCCTCTGGCCGCAGCTCTGAACGCATCGGAGCCGCGACCGAAGGGAGCGGTCAAGCAACTGGGAACCCTATCTCCCCACCTCGCACGCCTGCCGCTTTTGACTGGCGCGGCTTCGCATCGGGCGGATTGCACGTAGCAATCGAAGGCATGGGCTGTTGCAGGGTTCAATTCCTGCGCGCGAAGGCCTGACAGCGCGCACACGGAGAGCGCTATCGCCAAAACCCAGCGGACGCGCGGCGCGGTTTCCAGCATCGGAATCATTATCGTCTAACCGGCGCGGCGCGGGAAGAAAAGCCGAGGTGACTCTCGGCTCAGCAGGCTTGACAGCCCCGGATGGTGCACGGGCAAGCCGCGCCACGAGCGTCCGGTTTCGTTTCTTCGGGGGGCCTGCGGGACGCTCCCTTCGGTCACGGCTCAGAAGCGCATCGGAGCCGCGACCGAAGGGAGCGGTCAAGCATCGGGTAGCTTACCCCGCTATCGCGTCGGCCAGGTGCGGCTGATAAGTGCAGCGCGGGTCTTCGGCCAGGTAATCGCCGGTCAGGGCGTAGGCGCGGGAGCGCGAACCGCCGCAGATCTTCTGGTATTCGCAGACGCCGCACTTGCCGCCGCGCTGGGCGGTGTCGCGCAACGAGCGGAAGAGATCGGCATTGCGGTACACATCGGTCAGCGGTTCGCGCAGCACGTTGCCGCCGCTCACCGGCAGGAACCCGGATGGGTAGATCTCGCCGGTGTGCGAGACGAACACGAAGCCCTTGCCATCGCTGACGCCCGCCGTGCGGAAAGCCACGCCCTTGGCGTTTTCATTTTCGGCCGCGCCGTGCTCGGCCTTCATCTTCTGCGCCACGTAGCGGCGGTAGTGCATGGCCTCGGTGGTCTTGATGCCAAAGGGCGCGGTCTTCGAAAGCTCGTACATGAAGGCGAACACATCTTCGTATTCGGCGGCGGCCAGGTCGTCGTCTTCGAGCGCGCGGCCGGTGACGATGAGGAAGAACAGGCTCCACATCTTGGAGCGCACTTCCTTTACTATCTCCGCCACCTCCGGCAGCCGATGCATGTTGCGGCGAGTGACGGTGGTCTGAAATTGCGTGTCGAGTCCGATATCGCGAGCGTGGCGCAGGGCCTCCATGGCGCGGTCGAAGGTGCCGGGGATGCCGCGGAAATCGTCGTGCGTTTGGGCGTCGGGGCCGTCCACGCTGATCGCCATGCGCGAGATGCCGGCTTCCTTGAACTGGTCGATGGCGTCATTGGTGAGCAGCGGCGTGGCGCTGGGAGTGACATTGGTGCGCAGGCCGATTTTGACCGCGTAGCGCGCCAGGTCGAACAGGTCGGGCCGCTTGAGCGGGTCGCCGCCGGTGAAGACCATCAGCGGCTCGCCGAAGCGGCGAATCTCATCCAGCAGTTTGTAACCCTGGTCGGTGGTGAGCTCGTTCTGGTTGCGCTCGGACTGGGCTGAAGCGCGGCAATGGACGCAGGCCAGGTCGCAGGCCTGCGTCACTTCCCAGATCACCAGCATCGGCGCTTGATCGAAATTCATTGGCTCCTCCGGTTGAGTATAGTGGAATGTTGCACTTGATGGGCCACGGCCGGGCGGGGTAAATCGTTGAGAAATGCAGCGGTTTGCAACGAGGGAGTCTCGTTGTGGGGCAAATCACCCACCCAGCCGGCGTTGGCAGGTCGGGGACCTGCCCCACGAGCGGGCAGTGGGGCGGGTCCCCGACCTGCCAACCGCGAGCCCGTGAGATAGTGGAAGTTGCTCACGACTCTCGTCAATCCGAACAGTGTGCCAATAAGGCCTGAACAGACCTTCCCGTCGTGGCGCACGCACTCTTGCGTCGAGCGTCGAGACTCATCTCGACGCGTCTTCTCTCTGGTTGGCCGTGCGCCACAGGTGCGGGATGCCGGCTAGCGGGCTGTTTGTGACTTTCGAGGGCATGGACGGCTCCGGCAAAACCACGCAGATGCGGCGGCTCGCTGGCCGGCTGCGCGCGATGGGGCGCACGGTGCTCGAGACGGCCGAGCCCGGCGGCACGCCGATCGGCGCCAAGATCCGCCGCATTCTGCTTGATGGCGCCAATCAGGAACTCTGCCCTACTGCCGAACTGCTGCTCTATTTCGCTTCGCGCGCGCAGAACGTGGATGAGTGGATCCTACCGGCTCTGGGACGCGGCGAAGTGGTGCTGGCCGACCGGTTCACGGATTCCTCGCTGGTCTACCAGGGTTACGGGCGCGGGCTGGGCGCGGAGAACGTAATGGCGCTCGACCGCATCGCGTGCCGCGGCCTGAAGCCGCACCTCACGCTGCTGGTGGATATCGACGCGGAAACCAGCCTGGCGCGGGCGCACGCGCGCAATCAGGCGGAAACCAGCAGCGAGACGCGGATGGATGAGCAGTCGATCGAATTCCACCGCGAAGTCTATCGCGCGTACCACGAGCTTGCTGCGCGCGAGCCGGAGCGGGTGAAGCTGGTGGATGGCCGCGCCGGAATGGATGAGATCGAAGCCGAGATTTGGCGGCTGGTGTGCCCCTATGTTTGACAACTTCTGGGGCAACCCGCTGGTGACGCAGGCGCTGGAGCAGATGGTGGCGCAGGACCGGCTGGCGCAAACGCTGCTGTTCGCCGGACCGGAAGGCGTGGGCAAAGCCACCCTGGCGCGGCGGCTGGGAGCGCGCTTGCTGCCACACCCGGCGTCGATCGAGCAGGACGATCTCAGCCTGGAAGCCAACCGGGATACGGTGACCGGGCGCGAAAAGTGGGCCGCCGACAAGCGCAATCAAGATCCGCTGCTGTTTTCCAGCCATCCCGATTTTGTGACCTTCGCGCCCGATGGGCCGCTGCGGCAAATCACCATTCAGCAGGCGCGCGAGCTGAAAGAGCGCGCGCCGTTCCTGCCGCACCAGGGCGCGCGGCGCGTTTTCCTGATCGATCATGTGGACCGCGCCAACGATCAGGCCGCCAACTCGCTGCTGAAGACGCTCGAGGAGCCGCCGCCGCACCTGATCCTCATCATGACGGCGGAAAACGCATACGATCTACTGCCCACCATCCGCTCCCGGGCGGTGCCGTTCCAGTTCACGCCGCTGGGGCGCGAAGAGATGGAGCAATTCGTCCAGGCGCGCGGCCTGGACCGGCCGGAACGGCGGGTGGCGCTGGCGGCGGGCAGTCCGGGCGTGGCCGTCTCGATCGATCTCGACGCTTATGACAAGCGGCGGGCGGCCATGCTGGCGCTGGCGAAAGTGGCCGCCGGCGCGGCGCCGTACAGCGCGTGGCTACCCGTTTCGGAAACCATCGCGCGTAGCAAAAGCGAAAAGCTGGAGCTGCACCTGGAGGCGCTCTACGGCCTGCTGCGCGATCTGCTGATTCTGCGCGAGGGCGGCGGCGAAATCCGCAATCAGGACATACGCCGCGAACTGGAAGCGCTGGCTGCGAAAGTGGAGTTCGCGTGGATTCGTCGAGCGGTGGCGCAGGTAGATGAAATCGCGCGTCTGGTGCGGCGCAATATTCAGAAATCGATCGCGCTCGATTCGCTGATCGTGAGTCTGCGCGGGTAGGACGGACGATCGGTTTTTGTCGTCTGTCGATCTTGCCGCGCGGGTAGGACGGACGATCGGTTCTTGTCGTCTGTCAACGTTGCCGCACAAAGCATGACAGACCACGAAAGGCGATGGTCTGTCCTACCTCATCACCCGACGCATTGCGCCAGCGTATCCCAGAACTCCGGAAACGAAACCGACGCGGCTTCGGCGCCTTCGATGACGGATGCGCCGTCGCCGGCGAGCGCGCCGACGGCGAACGCCATCGCGATGCGGTGATCGCCGTGGGAATCGAACTCGGCGGCGTGGAATTTCTGCCGGCCGGGGATCGCCATTCCATCGGGAAGTTCCTCGGCTTCGATGCCGGCGCGGTGCAGGTTCCCGACCACGACGCGTATGCGGTCGGTCTCCTTGATGCGCAGCTCGGCGGCATCCTTCACGACGATCCCCTGCTCGGTGGCCGCGCCGAGCACGGCCAGCACGGGGATTTCGTCGATCAGCGCCGCGGCCAGCGCACCGTCAATCGCGCCGCCGCGCAATTCGGAATGGCGCACCACGATATCGCCCACCAGTTCGCCATTGTGGCTTTCAAGCTCGGGGATGCGAATGTTGGCGCCCATCCCGACCAGGAAATCGAGCAGCGCCGAGCGCGTGGGGTTGAGGCCGACGCCGCGAATGGTCAGCTCCGAGCCGGGCACCAGCAGCGCAGCCACGATGAAAAACGCCGCCGAGGATAGATCCGCGGGGACGGCGAGTTCGCGCGCGGTGAGCTTGGGGCGGCCCGTGAGCGCGATGGTGCGGCGCTCCACGGTGAGATCCGCGCCGAATTCGCGCAGCGCGATTTCGGTGTGATCGCGGGAGCGCACCGGCTCGGTGACGGTGGTGCGCCCCGCCGCGTATAGCCCGGCCAACAGCACGCACGTCTTCACCTGCGCACTGGGCACCGGCAGCACGTAGTCGATTGCATGCAACGGCGCGCCGGTAATTTCGAGCGGCGGAAACTTGTCGTCGCGCGCGCGGATGCTGGCGCCCATCTGGGCGAGCGGCTGCATGATGCGCTGCATGGGCCGGCGCGACAGCGATTCGTCGCCGATCAGCCGGCTCGCGAACGGTTGCGCGGCCAGAATGCCCGAGATCATTCGGATGGTCGAGCCGGAATTGCCGGCATCCAGATCGCCTGCGGGTTGCCGCAGCCCGTCGAGGCCCCGGCCATGGATGACGAATTCGGTACCGGAGCCTTCGACTTCGATCCCCAGCGCGCGGACGCAGCCGAGCGTCGAGTGGCAATCGGCGCCGGTCGAATAGTTCGTGATTCGGGTGGCGCCTTCGGCAACGGAGCCAATCAGCGCATACCGGTGCGAAATCGACTTATCCCCCGGCAGCGTGATGGTGCCGGAAAACGAAGAGGCGGGACTGATGACCTTTCTCATGCGCGATCTTCTATTCTAAGGCACCGCGCGGGAATAACTTCGGTTGCCGCCGTGGCGCACGCAGTCTTGCGTGCAGGGTCGAGACTCGTCTCGACCTTTCTTCGACCCGGGGCAACAAGAAATGTCGGCACGACACGGCAGGCATGACTGCCCGCGCCACGGTTGGCGGCGCCTGTTCTGCTGCCGAACGCGAAAGGGTGCGGCGGCCAATCCGTGCCGAACAGTTGGCGGTGCAGCTTGGCGGCGCGCTTGAGGGCAGCCGAAGGCGCCGGCGGATTGAGGATCGCGTCGGCGATCTGGCGTTGGCCCTCGGTCGAAAAGGCGGATGATCTCCGTCTGCTCGATCGCCCGGCACGCCGGTGAACGCGCCTAGATGCGTGCGGTGGGTTGAGCTTCCCGTTTCGTCGCACTTCCAAGATACGGCAAATTGCCATATCGGTCGGAGGCCGGCGGAGAGAGGCACGGGTACTCCTTCTTTGGTAACGCCGTGCGGTCTTGCCGCCGGTGATTTGCGCCGCTCTCCGTTTACGATATGATCTTGAACACGGTTCGCCCACGCGGACCACCAACCGGGAGGGAACGATGAGGAACGCGACGAGGACGCTGACCGGGGTGCCGACGCGCCGGCGCATCATCAATGGCGCGACGGCCGCATTGGGCGGTCTTGCGGCAGGCTCCGGTCTTATGGCGGAGGGGCGGCAGGAATCGATGAAAGAAGTGCCGGCCACGGCGGCCAACAAAGCGCGCACATCTCTCCACCAGGAGGCCCACTTCAAGGCCAGCGCGCAGCGAATTTATGACATGTTCCTCGATTCGAAACAGTTTGCGGCGTTCAGCGGAATGCCGGCCGAGATCGACCCCCACGCGGGCGGCGCGTTTTCCATGTTCGGCGGCCTGATCGTCGGACGAAACGTCGAATTGATACCGGACAGGCGGATCGTGCAGGCGTGGCGGGCAACGCACTGGGACCCGGGCATCTACTCCATCGTTAAGTTCGAATTCAAATCGCAGGGTTCCGAAACCACGGTCATTTTGGATCACACCGGCTTTCCGGAGGGTGAGTTCGACCATTTAGATCCGGGATGGCACGAGCATTACTGGGACCGCCTGGAGAAATACCTTTCGTAGGTCATCTCGCTGCGCCAGGCGCGCCCCCATCAGCGCTAACGTGACACTGACCCTTTTAGGCCCGGTGGGCGAAAGATAGTAGCCCAAGGCGTAAGCCTTGGGACTCGCGGGAACGGTTGGAAAGCCCCGGAACGGGCGAGAGGTTTCTCGCCAGCAGAATTCTTACGCCCCGTTCCGGGGCTGTGTTCAGACACCGCGGACCCATGGCTTGCGCCATGGGCCACTTTCTTTCGCCCTCCGGGCTTAAAGAACGAGCAAAGACAACCGGGTCCGGATGCTCTCAAGTTAGCGCTTGTGGGTCGCACCCCCTGGTTTAAACACTGGAATTCGTCGTCCTCAACCAAACTTCCCCCACAAAAATGCGTCTAACCAGTGCATCGCCACCGTATTAGATAAATATATGGCCACTTTCTTGCAAGACCTGCGATATGCGTTCCGCAACCTGGGGAACGCGCGCGGATTCGCCTTGGTTGCGGCTCTCACACTGGCCATCGGCATCGGCGCTAACACGGCTATTTTCAGCATCATCGACACTATCCTGCTGCGCCCGCTGCCGTATCGCGACCCGAACCAGTTGGTGCGGCTGAATGAGACCGAATCGGCGCCGGGAAAGTATCCGTTCGCCGAGCCGGATTTCGTGGATTGGAAAGCGCAGAACAGCACGTTCCAGGACATGACGCTATTCGCGTGGCCGAGCGACATGAACCTGGCCGCTGCGGGACGGCCGGAACATGTGCAGGCGCTGCCGACCGAGGCGAACTTCTTTTCCCTGCTGGGAGTGGCGCCGCTGCTGGGCCGAACCTGGGCCGCCGGCGAGGACGAAAAGGGCAAAGACGACGTGGCGATCCTCAGCTACGGCTTATGGCAGAGCCGCTTCGCCGGGGACCCCCACGCGGTGGGCCAATCGATTGAGCTGAATGCGCGAAAGCGCACCATCGTGGGCGTGATGCCGGCGAGTTTCCGCTTTCCATGGAAGTCGCAGCTCTGGATTCCACAGGTGATGGACCCAAAGCAGTACGGCGGGCGCGGCAGCCACTGGGCAAATGCGATCGGCCGGATGAAGCCGGGGGTCTCGGCAAAAGCGGCGGAGGCGGATCTCAAGATCATCGCCGCGCGTCTGGAAAAGCAGTATCCGGGACCGAACGAGAAGGTGGGAGCGGCGGTAACTCCGCTGCGCGACGATCTGGTTGGCGACCGGCGCCCAACCATGTTCCTGATGCTGGGGGCGGTGGGCGTGGTGCTGCTGATTGCCTGCGCGAACGTGGCGAATCTGTTGCTATCAAGGGCGCTGGCACGGCAGAAAGAGGTGGCCATCCGCAGCGCCTTGGGTGCGTCTCGAGTTCGCCTCGTGCGCCAACTGCTGACGGAAAGCCTGCTGCTCTCGCTGGTGGGCGGCGCGGTGGGACTGCTGCTGGCGTGGGTGGGCGTCAGCCTGTTTTCGAAGACCAAGGGCTACGGGTTGCCGGAGTTCAGCGTGGTGCAGGTGAATGGAGCGGTGCTGGCGTTCACGTTTGCGCTGGCGATCGCGACCGGCGTGGTGTTCGGCCTGTTCCCGGCGCTTGAGATGTCGCGCCCGGACCTGCATGAGGAGCTGAAAGGCGGGGCCGGAAGCTCGATCAGCCCCGGGAAGCGGCGCCGGTTTACCAGCCACGCCCTGGTGGTGGCTGAGATTGCGCTTTCGATGATGCTGCTGATCTCGGCCGGACTTCTGTTGAAGGATTTCTCGGCGCTGCGCAGCCTGGATATCGGCGTGCGCCGCGACGGCGTGTGGACGGCGGCCGTTCAACTGCCCCAGGCGAGCTACAAAACCGACCGGCAGAGGTATGACTTCTCGGAGGCGCTGATCGAGCGCGCGCGGCGAGTTGGCGGAGTCGATTCGGTGGCGCTGAGCGATCATCTGCCGCTCGAAGGCGGCAGCAATTACTATGTCAAGCTGCGCGGGCAGACGGGCGCGATGAGCAACCAACTGGTGGAGCGGCACTCCGCTTCACCCGAATACTTCCGCGTTATGGGAGTGCGGTTGTTACAGGGACGCGTATTCACGCAGGCCGACATCCAGACGGCCCTCGAATACGATTCGCGGCTCAACCCGATCTGGGAGGCCGGTACCCAGCCAACCGCGGACCAGACCAACGGCATGGTCTACCCGTGCGTGATCAATGAGAGCATGGCCCGCTTCTTCTGGCCGAAGCAGGATCCGCTGGGAAAGATGTTCTCGCAAGGCAGCGACACTGGACCCTGGAAACAGGTGATCGGGGTGGTGAGCGACGTGCGGCAATGGAGCCTCACGCATAAACCCGTGCCGGAGGCGTTTGACGCGTTCGATGGAGATTCGCGCCTGTTCCTGGTGCTGCACACATCCCTGCCGCCATCCGGTGTGACAGCGCAGGTGCGGCGCGCGCTGGGGCAGATCGATTCGACCTTGCCGCTTTTCAGCGTGCGCTCGATGGACGAGGTGGTGGGCGAGCAGGCGGAAGGGCAGCAATTCGTGAGCGTGCTGGTGGGGTCCTTCGCGGCACTGGCAGCGCTGCTGGCGGCGATCGGGATTTACGGCGTGCTCGCGTATGCGGTGAGGCAGCGGACGCGCGAGATCGGCATTCGGATGTCGCTGGGCGCCAGCCGTGGCCGCGTGCTCGGCGATGTGCTGCGGGAGGGCATGCAACTGGCCGTGATGGGATTGGTGGTAGGGATTGCCGGCGCGCTGGCCGCGGGCCGCGTGCTGGAGAGCCTGCTGAGCGAGGTCAAACCGGGCGACCCGGTGATCTTCGTGGCGACCGCCGGACTGCTGGCCGCGGTAGCGCTCATCGCGTGTTACCTGCCCGCACGGCGGGCAGCGCGGTTGGACCCGATGGTTGCGCTAAGGTACGAATAAGGGCGGTGGGGATTCTCCACGCCCTAACCGAGGACCGGCGAGCTCAATCGAACAGATTCTCGCGGACCGGATCAGCTCCGAAGTTCGACCGTTTCCCACTCTTGAGAAAGCTCCGAGCTGGAGTCTTCCTCTTCGTCGGGAACAGAAGCCGTAGTGTCGAAGAGCTCAGTCGCGAGAAACGCGAGTATGGCGGCACCGGCGAGGAGCCACGATAGCGGGAAAGCCGTATGCTCGAATCGCCAAGCCATTTCCGTATTGCCAGTCAAGACAACCGCGAAACACCCCAGTGTCAAGACGACGCCAATCCAATTAAAGCTCCTAGCAGACACGATAGACCTCCCGAAGAATCCTCTAAACTCGTCAATATCAGTTTACACGAGTTTTTTATGGATCGTGAAAGGTCTTTCATGGATTATAAAAAAGTTATAAATGTGACAATGCCCCGCCGGCGGCGCTGCGCTGGTGCGGAGGCAGCAACGGGCCCCTCCAGAAACCGGCCCAACTAATGGCAAACGCTCGATTTCCTCAGTTTTTCCAATACGGACCGGATGGCGGGACCTTCTTGATGGTGATGCTTCCGCAGCCCATGCGCAGAGAGACTCGCCGTGCCGGGGTTTGACTTGCATAAGCGAAGTGGGCGCCCGCCAGGAATCGGTATTGGCCCTTTCCCGTGGCGTCCGAGGAGACGCTGCCCAGCCTGGTTCGAGCGTCGACCGAGTACGAAACCGTATCCGGCAGCATGACGATCATGTCGCCGGTGCGGCTATTGACGTCGATGTCTCCGGTAACGTCGCTTACCCATACATAGCCGGTGACCTGGCGAACCACCACTTTCGAGTCGCGCGGAACCAGGACTTTGTATTCGACCGTCACGCCACGCCGGTTGTTCGGCACCAAGGGCTTGGTGAGAACGATGCGGTCCAAGGGAATGACCGACCGGAAAAACGGATTGCGCGCCGGAAGAATCGTCGAAATCGTTACTTCCTTATCCGACTTCCGTTCGGTGACCACGCGGACCTGCTCGAAGCGCCGCTCGGCTTCCTGCCTCTCCGCTGGGTCGTAGAAACGATCGGTCGACTTGGTCACCGTGACCTGGACCTCTGGCTCGTCCCAACCCTCCACGGTGAGGTAGCCGTATGAATCGACCAGCCGAATGGTGCCGCCCGGCAAGAAGTTCACGTGCTCCGTTTTGATTGTTTCAAACGACTGCTTGGGGCCTTTCGCCTCGGGAGCTTCCGCCGCGAGCAAAGGCAGTGCGGCTCCCAGCACGCTCAGCCCGAAAACCATCGCCAGTTCGCTTCTCATGTTGGTTACCTTGCGCTCTTTTGCGCGCGGGCGGCCTTCACCATTCCCAAGTATCTGCGCGCGAGTTCCTGGACCTGTTCTTCCTTGATTACCGGGAGAGCCTCCGGGTTGATCAACTCGGCCCCGATGCCCAGAGCGGTGGCTCCGGCTAGGATAAAATTGCCTGCGGTTCGCTGATTGACGCCGCCGGTGGCGATCATCGGCACCTGGGGAAACGGGAGTTTCAACGACTGAATGTAAGCCGGACCGCCTAGCGGCCCGCATGGGAAGACCTTGACGAAGTCGGCGCCCGTTTTCCACGCGGCAATCACATCCGTCGGGGTCATCGCGCCGGGGAAGACGACGAGATCGTGCTTTAGCGCGAATTCCACGACCTCGAGAACGAGACCCGTGCTGGTCAGGAACGTCGCGCCGGCGTCCAGGCAGCGCCAGGCGGTTTCGGCGTCCAGAACGGTTCCCGCACCTACGGCCATATCGGGGAGGGTCTTGGCCAGGTGGGAAATCACATCCAGCGCGCGAGGCACAGTCATAGTGATCTCCGCAATGGGAATCCCGGCACGGTTGACCATTTCCGCGGCGAAACGCGCGCGCTCGGGCGTAGACACGCGAATGCCGGGGATGATGCCGATCTCCTCGATGCGGGCCCGCACTTCTGCTTTTTTCATCACTGCAAACTCCTCGATCCCACCGCCTGGCGAAGCTGTTCGATCGACGTCAGGTAGGCGGCAAGAGACTGACGGTAGGACAGCTCGATGGCGTCATAGTTGCGCTGGGCGACCAGGAAATCGAGCAGCGCCGTGGCGCCATGCCGGTACGAGTATTCACTGATATCGCGGCTCAGCTTCGCGTCATCGAGGACGCCCGAAACATATATTTTCGTGACGCGGCCGTTCGATTCCACACCAACATACGCGTCTCTTACATCGGTCAGTACCTGTCCGCTGGCCGCCTTCTGCTGTTCCTCCGCTTGCCGGATAGCGACGCGTGTCTGTGCGATATTGCCCTGGTTCCGGTCGAATATCGCCAGCGGAATGCTGAACGACCAGGTGAGCGCATTGATGCCGTTGACGTGCGAGTAATTGCCCGAGATCGTGGGATCCTGCTTTCCATTTGCCTTCGCGAGCGCATATTGGCTGTTGGCGGCGGTAATACCCAACACCGCCGCGCGCAGATCCGGCCGATTCTGAAGCGCTTTCAACTGGAGTTCGTCGAGACTGATTGCCAGCGGCCGGTATTCGAAATCGCCGACCACACCGTAATCGGCGGGCACGGATTCGTAGCCTAGCTGCTGCCGGAGGTCCGAAAGCGCCTGATCCCGAGCCAGTATCGCCTGTTCCGCATTGGTCTGAAACTGCACCAACTGAAGCTTGATCTGCAGGTAATCGTTCTGGCTGATGGCGCCAATTTTGTATTGGCGTTCGCTGATGTCCACGGTAGCTTGAAAGCTCTTCAGATCGGTGTTCGCCAAGTCAAGCACCGATTCCGCAAGCAGGACGTTGTAGAAGAGCTGGCCGACCTGAAACCCCAGGGTGCGCTCGTTATCGAATACCTGCGAGCGCGTCACGGCTGTCGCGTCTTTGGCGGCTTGCAGGCGGCGCTGGCGTTTCTTGCCTCGTTCGATCAAGTAGCTCAACCCCATGTCGCCTTCGGTCGAGCCTTGCAGGTACGCTGCCACCGACTCGCCTGGCAGCTTGGAGATCGGCAGGTATTCCCAGTCGGTGAAGAACGTCGGGTTCGGTCGCAGATTGGCGGTGATTTCCGCGGCCTGGCTCTGTTGAATGGTTGTCCGCGCGGCCTGCAAGTTATGGTTGTGCTTCACCGCCAAGTCGATGGCTTGGTCCAGCGTAATCTTGACGGGAGCTTGCGCGAACGCCGAATTCAACGGCAAACTGCTGAGCACGACGGCGGCAACCACGACACTCCGACAGCCCTTCACAAGTGATACCTCGCGCTCAGTTCTCATTGGACCTCGAAAGAACCTTCCGGTTCGGGAAGTTGATCGCCATCCCGCGCGATCCAGACATAAAACGTAGGCAACAGAACGATGCTCAACAGCAGGTCGGAGATGAGACCGCCGACGATCACAATCGCGAACGGCCGCTGCGAGTCGGATCCTATATCGTGTGACAGCGCCGCCGGCAGGAGTCCGAGAGTCGCCACCAGCATGGTCATCATGATGGGGCGAAGCCTGAGGACTGCGCCATCAACGGCGGCATCCTCGATGGAGTGGCCTCTGGCTCTAAGCTGGTTAATGTACTCGAGCATGATGACGCCGGTTTGCACCGATACACCGAAAAGCGCCAGCATGCCTACGCCCGAGGACACACTGAGGTAAGTTCCGGTGATCAGGAGAGCCAGGAAGCCGCCGACGCGGGCCAATCCGACATTCAACAGAATGAGCAGCGCCCATTTGTAAGAACGAAACATCGTGTAGAGAATAATGAAGATGACAAGGATGGTGATCGGGACGATGAGAGCCAGCCGCGCTTCGGCGCGTTTTTCACTCTCGTATTCGCCCGACCAGCCGATGGTGTAGCCCGGCGGCATCTTCACCTTTTGACCAATCTGTTTGATGGCGTCTTCCACCGTGGTGCCCAGATCCCGTCCTCTTACGTTGAACGTGATTGCCACATAGCGGGTGTTGTTCTCGCGGAAGATGTCATACGCCCCATCCTTGACCTCGACGTTAGTCAATTGCGCCAGGGATACCCGTTCTCCCGAAGGGGAAAGCAGGCGGACCTTCTCGATGGCCTGCTGGGTATTCCGATAAGGCTCCTGGTAACGCACCACTACGTCGTACCGTTGCTCGTTAATCAGCACTTGACTGACTGCGTTGCCGCCGACGGCCGTCTGGACGGCGTCCTGTATATCGGTCACATTGATTCCAAAACGGGCCGCCTGCTTGCGATCGATGGTTAAGTCGAGATTCGGCTGGCCGAAATCGCGCAACAGCTTGACATCATGCATGCCAGGGATGCTCGCCATGAGGGTAGTGACTTCCTCGCCCTTCGCTTCGAGGAGTTTCAAGTCTTCGCCGAAGATCTTGAGCGCCAGCGAACCCTTGGTGCCGGTCATCGTCTCTCCCACGTTGTCTTCAATCGGCTGCGAGAAGTTCCAGATCGCTCCCGGGTATTTCTCCAGCGCTTTGTTCATGGCGGCGATCAGTTCTTCTTTGTTCTTGTGAAACACCGGGCGCCATTGGTCGTGCGGCTTCAGGTCGACGAAATACTCGGTGTTGCCGAATCCCCCGGTGTCGGTTCCATCATCGGGACGGCCGGCCTGCGATACCACTGTTGTCACCTCGGGGAACGACGCGAAGACGTAGCGGCACTGAGTGGTGAATTTCTCCCCTTCCGAAAGGCTGGTGCTATTCGCCAGAGTGCCGCGCGCCCAAATGGCACCTTCATCCAGGTGTGGCAGGAATTCCGCACCGATGACCCCGCCAAAGCCCAAATAGACTGTACCCGCCAGCGAAACGAGCGCGATGCAAGCGACAAACCAGCGATGTTGCACGGCCCACCGTAGCCGCCTGCGGTACTGCTCCACCAGGAAGTCCATCACCAGATTGCGCCGTTCGCGAACTCCATTACGGAAGAACGTGGCTGACAGCACAGGCGCGACAAGAATCGAAAACGTCATGGCGCCGAGAAGAGCGAAGGCCACCGTCCAAGCCATGGGCCGGAATAAACGGCCCTCCACGCGTTGCAGCGTGAAGATGGGCAGATAGGCGGTGATGATGATGGCGATGGCGTAAAAGACCGGCCGCTGCACCTCATGGCAAGCCTCGCGGATCATCTCGGCAACCGTTTTCGGAGCGCCAGAAAGTGTCTGGTGCCGGCTTCGGCTCAGATGCCGGATGATGTTCTCCACCATGACTACCGTTCCATCTACCACCATCCCGAAATCCAATGCGCCGAGGGATAAAAGATTTGCGGGGATCTCAGCCACATTGAGAAAAATGGAGGCAAAGAGCAACGAGAACGGAATCGTCAGCGCAACGATGAGAGCGGCGCGGGCATTGAGAAGAAACAGGAAAAGGATGACGCTGACCAGAATCATGCCTTCAGTCAAGTTATGCATTACAGTGTGCAACGTGAAATGAAGAAGATCGGTGCGATCCAACATCGGCACAACCGTCACGCCGGGAGGCAGAATGCCATGGTTGAGCTCATAAACTTTCTTATGAATGCCATCGAGCGTGGGCTGCTCCTGCGCGCCTTTGCGCATCAGCACTCCGCCCTGAATCACATCCGGCTCGTCGATAATGCGCCCGTCTTCCATGTGGTTGGCTCTGGCCATATGACCCAACCGGATCTTGGGACCCTGCACGACGTAACCGATGTCCTTGACCCGCAAAGGTGTGCCGGATTTCGTGGTCAGCATGGTCTGCTCGATGTCCTGCACGTTGCTGAAGAGGCCCAGCGCGCGAACGTTCATCTGCTGCATGCCTTCTTCCACGAAGCTGCCGCCGGCATTGATGTTGTTATTCGCGAGTTGCTGCTCCACCTGGCCGATGCTCAATCCGTACGACACCAGCTTGTTCGGGTCCACGCGTATCTGGTACTCCTTCACCGTGCCGCCGAAGTCGGAAACATCGACCACATCGGGAACCGATTTGAATTCCTTGAGGAGAACCCAGTCTTCCAGAGACCTCAACTCCATCAAGTCATACCGTGGATTCGTGCTTCTGATCGTGTACCAATAGATCTGGCCCGTGGTGCTCCAGTCTGTTCCGATCTGGGGCTGAAGGTTTTGTCCGTTAGGCAGATTTACCTGCGTGAGCCGCTCCAGCACTTTCTGGCGGTTCCAATCGTTGACGGAAGTGTCGTCGAAGATCAGCAGCACGAACGACAAACCGAAAATAGACTCGGAGCGCAGGAACGTCATGTGCGGCATTCCGGCCATTTGAATTTCGATCGGAATCGTCACCTGCTGTTCCACTTCCTCGGCCGAACGCCCAGCCCATTGGGTGATGATCGTCACGTAGTTGTCGGCGATATCGGGGTAGGCCTCCACCGGCAGGTTGTGGAACGAGATAGCGCCCCAACCAGCCAGCAGGACGGCAATGGCCATAACGACAAACTTGTTGTTAAGCGCGAAGTCTACGAGAGCGCGAATCATTTCCTATTCCTTGTCTTATGGCTGCTGTGGTGGCACTCTTTCCGGAGCCCGAACATCCCAGTTAGCATCACTGAGCGAGCACGTGGTCCAAAACCAACGCGTTCGAAACCACCTGCTGGCCTGGCTGCAGACCTGATTTGACTTCCTGCAGATCCGTGTGGTCCTGCAAGACGTCTCCACCGACGATCTCCACGCGGCGGAATTTGTTGTCTGGCGCCGGGACGTAGACGAAATCGCGATCATGCATGTGCAAGATCGCGGATGCCGGCACGATGGTGTGCATTTCCTTGGTCTGACCGCGGAAAGTGGCCGTCACGAACATGCCCAGCTTCATGATTCCCGGGTTCTGCACCTCTATGCGAACCTTGCCCGTGCGAATATTGGGATCGAGGATCGGCAGGATGTTACTGACGCGCCCTTTGAACACGCGATCGGGATATGCATTCAGTTTGATGTCCGCCATATCGCCGATCCGGACAGTGGCCAGGTCATTCTCGTACACGTCGCAGACAATCCAGGTCGACGAAAGATCCGAGATCGTGAATGGGTATGGCGTATTGTACGCCTGCACGAGAGACCCCGCGGTAACCTCCTGATCGGTAATCGTTCCTGAAACGGGAGCGAAGATATCCACCGTGAAGTTCAGTTTGTCGGGATCGTTGCCAAGCAGCCGAAGGTGCTCGGCCGCCGTGTCCACCGCAACTTTGGCCTTGTCTTCGGTGTCTTGTGCGACTTGCAGGTCGTTGAGCGCGAAAGCGCCGTGCTCGTAAAGATCCTTGGTGCGCTCCAATTGGGCGCGTGCGAGGATTTCATCCGCGACGGCCATTTTGTAATTCGAATAGCCGCCCGACACGTCGTCGCTTCGAACCGTCATCAACAACTGGCCCTTCTGCACGAAGTCGCCGAGGCGCGTGCGAATGACCATGACGCGTCCCGAGGCAAGCGAGACGACCGGGACGTTGCGGGAAACGTCGGGAGTAACCGTCCCAGTGACCACCAACTCGGAAGTAGAGGGGTGCTCGGTCGCCACAGCCAGCGGAAACTGGTCCGGATGGTCCACTGAGAAAAGAGCTGCATCCGGAAACGGAACGACTTTAGCGGGCGGCGGTGCTCCGTCCGGCGTATCTCCCTTGACGCTGCTGCAAGCCTGCACGAGCAGCAAGAGTGGGATAGCGAGCGCCATCAAGGCGACGTCAATAACTCTAGATTTCATGAGAGCTCTCCATTCCGCCGGAAGTGCGCCAGTTCCGGTCGTTCAATTCCCAAAGCCATGAGATGACTCATACGGTCCACTTGTAAAGGATAGGACGACAGGCATAAGGAAGGCATGAAGAAAGGAAACCAAAAACGCTATGCGAGCTATACAAGCTATTTATGGCCTGCGGCCAGCACGACACTTCGAGCGCGCGACAGGGGCAGATATAAAGATTGTGTTAAGAGACGCGCCTAAGATGGTTCCCGGAAACGATAACCAAAGTAAGGTTCAGTGAGCAAATACTCAGGGGACGCCGGGTCATCTTCCAACTTCTTACGCAACTGATGAACGAATGTGCGGAGGTACTCCAACTCCTGGCCGTAGTCGCCACCCCAAACGGCTTGCAGAAGTTTGGCATGCGCGACCGGTAACCCGGGGCGGCTCATCAGGTAATGCAACAAGTCGAACTCTTTCGGCGTCAGGCGGAGAACCGAACCGGCTTTGCGAACGCTTCGGCGTGCGGGATCGAGCTCGATATCGCCGATCGTGATGGGCGCGCCCACCTGGGGCTCGGATGTCTCGGAGCGCCGGACCGCGGAACGCAGGCGGGCCGCCAGTTCGGGAATGGAAAAGGGCTTGGTGATATAGTCGTCGGCCCCGGCATCGAGCGCCTCAATTTTGTCGGCTTCCCTGTCTCGCACCGTTAGCATCAGGATTTGCAGTTGAGGGTACTTTCGCCGCATTTCGCGGCAGGTCACAATTCCGCCGGCGCCCGGCATATTGACGTCCAGGAGAACCGCCTGGAACTGTTGTGTTTCAACTTGCCGGAGAGCCTGCTCCCCATTGGAGGACTCGGCAACCTCGAAGCCGAGCGCGTCCAACGTCCGCCGCAACACGCGCCGCAGATCGGCATCGTCGTCGGTAACCAGGATGTTTCCGTTGAGAGCAGGCATGATCATAACTCACTTCGCAAGGGCCGCTGGAAGCGCCAGAGAGAACGACGTCCCATAGCTCGCTTCGCCTTCCGCCCAGACGCTACCCCGGTGGGCATCCACAATCTTCTTGACAATCGAAAGCCCCAGACCAGTGCCAGCGGGGAGATGCTGGGTCTCCGGCGCCCGATAGAATCGCTCAAAAACGCGCTCGCGATCCGATGAGGTGACCACGATTCCCTTGCTTCTCACCGTCAAAATCACCTCCGCATTCTTGGCCACGAACCGGATATCGATTGGCGATCCCGGCTCGGAGTATCTGACCGCGTTGTCGACGAGCTGCGCGATCGCAGTCAGAATCAATTCCCGATCCGCCATCACCATCAGTTCCTGACTGGATTCGGAGACGCGAAAACGCTCGCGATCCGCCGGAGAATCGAGTCTTTGAAGTACCACGCCCACCAGGCTGGAAAAGAGCAGCGGTTCCCGCTGTGGCTTGCATTCCGCGTTGTCCAGCATGGCCGCCCTGAGCAGGCGCGAGGCAAGGTGATCGAGCTTGTTCGCTTGTTCGTCTATCGTCGTGACAAGCTCCGTCTGCAGTTCCGACAAACCGCCGACCGCGAGCAGGCCGGAACTGGCAGTCCGGGCTACCGCCAGGGGCGTCTTGAATTCGTGCGCCAATGCGTCGAGAACGGCGGTGCGCAGTTGCTCGGTTTGACGGGCGGCTTGTGCGCGATACTCTCTCTGCAACGTCCGGGCGCGCTCGAGCGCAATTCCGGCCAGCGACGCGAGTGCCGTAGCCGCGAGCTTCGTCATCTCCGTATCGATTAGCGCCAGGCCCCCCACGGGCCGCACGCCCAAACGGACTACGCAATACCAGGTTCGTGTTTCGGGATCGAAAGTGTCGGTGTTTCGGAAGTATGCGTCGCGGGTGTTTTGGCCGGCCGCCGACGGGCCTTCGCCGCTCCGATAGGTCGCGGCCGAGGAAGCGTCGAAGAGCTGGACTGCGCGCAAGTCGAAGATATCCCGGATTAGGGAGGGGATCAAGTTGCCAGGCTCGCGGGAGCTATCCAGCAGCAAAATCCGTCGCGAGGTTTCATAGAGCCGCTCCATGTCGCGCCGGCCCGCGACGGCCTCCATGGCCCGCAGTTGAGCCCGCTGCGAAAGCCGGCTGATCACCACTGCGGTAAACTCAAATGCGCCTAACGCCACCCAGTTTGCCGGGCTGTTGGCGAAGCTGAATATTGGCGGAACGAAGTAATAGTTCAGGCAGGCGGCCGCTGCAATCGAGACAAGCGTAGCCTGCCAAAAGCCACCATAGAGCGCAGCCAACACTACCAAGACAAGATAGAGAAATCCCGTGAACGCAAAAGTCTGCCCGATGTGAAAGGAAACCCATGTGCAGCCGGCCACCGCAGCCAGAGCCAGGCAGCATGGCAGCATCGTTACAATGCTCCTTCTTAGCTTTGCGGCCGCGGCCCAGCACGCCGACTTTGCCGCGCCCATCGCCGGCCACTCCAGGGGCTTTAGAGTCCCTTCCGAGCCGTAGTGCGCGGCGAGTAAAAAAGGCATAACAAACCAAAGGCTAGGCGCTGAATCGCTCAACGTCAAAGTTCCAGGTTGCCCATGAACTCCATTTCGCGCAGATCGAAGGTGTAGTTGACGACAATCCGGCCGATCTGCGCCTCGAATTGGATTTGCCGATCCTTCCTGGTGATTTCCGCCGACAAAGGAAACAGATAGACCACCACGACGCCGCCTTCCAGTTGAAACACCTCGACGCTGCTTGGCTTCACATCCTTTTTCCCCTCGCGTTTTAAAGCCGCCAGACCCTTCAGAGGTTTCCCCAGTTCTTTGGGATCGCCCTTGAAATTGGCGTTGGGAATGCCGTAAACCGCGATGCGATAGCCCTCGCCGTCCAGCGTGAGAGGTGCGACCTCATGCGACTTCAACTCCGCGAGCCGAACAGGGAGAGCGCTCTCCCAACGCAGCTTCAAGGAAATTGGGTGGGAAAGAGAGCGGAAACTGCGGTCATCGCCTCCGGGGCCTGTGAAGATGTCCAGCGCGACCTTTTCTCCGCTGCCCTTCGGATCCACATTTTCATTACCGACGCCGCGAGGTTGTCCCATTTGTCCGCCATCTCTAAGCTGGTCCTCGGTCAGACGGCGCGTGATAGTCGCTCTAATTTCCTTCGCCCAAGGCGATCGATCGAGAATCTGCCGGGCGTCCTCGTCGGTCCATTGGGCGGCCGGCTTGCTCGTCCACACTGGAACCTGCGCTATGAGGCTGGCCTCAGCGACGATCAGTCCGAGCGATTGTAAAAGTAACTTACGCATTCCCTTGCTCCGTAAACGCCAAGCAGCGGCCGAGTCGCGCCCGGCCGCTGCGCTTCTAGCTTACCAAACACAAGTGCGGCTCTAAAACTTCACCATTACGCCAACCGAGATTTTCGCTTCGCTGCGGCGAAGGTCGGGGAACCAGACGCCGCCGACGGTGGCGCAATTCGTAGTCGCGGTGGGAAGATCGCTTGCCCCGGACGCTGCTCCGTTCATGCAGGCGAACTGTCCAGGTTGACCGTTGGTTCCACCGAGCTGGTAGCCCGGAGGTGTGACGCCGCCTCGTCCAGCGAAATAGGGAATGTCGGAGTGACGGTATCCCGCCTCTGCCCACCACGTAATGTACTCTCTGGGCATGTATTGAAGAGTGACGGTGCTATCCCACATGTGGGCCCTTTGGCCGGGAAGCTGCGTAAAGTAAGGCGAACCCGTCACTGCGTCGGCCCCGTTGATCGGCGGCAGCAGTGTCAGGTACCGGCCCCAGTTGCTCATGTCTCCGCCGCCAACCGTGACGGCGAGCAGGTCCTTGTGGAACCACACCCGGTTGTACATCATCCATCCCACAAACGAATCCTTGTTCTTACTGGGCGCGCCCGTGCACTGAATGCCGCCGCCATATTGGCATCCGGCGTCCGCTGTAAGGGTATATGCTATTTTATCGATGCCCATCTTATCGGGCTTGTTATAGTACCTGACTTCGATGCTATCGTCCGTGTGAATGCGTTCCGTGTGGGGAAGACCCAGGTTATCCTGACCGTAGCCATACTGGTTAGCGACCAGCTTGAACCATTCCTTCGGCTGCCAGAGAAGCTGGCCGCCCAAACCGGGGTGCCCGTTGAACTTGGCGTAGGACTGCCATCCGTTGATGAACCAGGGTTCGATCTTCAGCTTGTTCGTGGGGAACCACTGAACGCGCACGCCGTTGAAGAACCAAGGCGTGTTCGATGACACGTACGACGGCTGGTAAGTCCAGTTATCGAAGTTGTAATAGCTGAACAATCCGATGTACGAAACGAAGATTCCCGCGTCGACATTAAGCCCGTGGTTCACGTTGAAGTGGTATCCGCCATAAGCTTCCGACGTGTACTTATACGCGCCGCGGAGGTCCCACTGGCCGATCCCGAAGCTGGCGTCGTTGCGGGGCGTGGTCGTGGCGAACATGCCGAACATGAACAAGATTCTGCCGCGGACGTTCTGCCAGTGGAAATCGCCGCCCACGCTTTCCTGTTCGATCTGCACTTCACCCGAACGGAAGGACTCGGTCGCGCCGACGATTGTGTGGTCGATGGGCTGGTTGAAATCTTCCATGTAGTTGGTGTCGAACCGGATTTCCGGAGTGAAGAACTTCGTATCCAGGACGGTGTCTTTGGATCGCGTGGTGGCGTTCATCCAGGTGAAGTCGCCATAGGCGAAAGGCGTGAAGTTGTCGACTGCGGGACCGGGTGGCGGCGCCGATAGAGCGTCCGGAAGGGCGGCCGCGGGAGCCGGCGCGGGAGTCGTAGCCGGCGCAGCGGGAGCGGCTGGCGGGGGCGCTGGTGCGTCCTGTGGCGCCGGAAGCGGAGCCCCCACGTCGGAAGTCGGAGTATTGGCCACCGGCATTCCAAACGCCGCAACCGGTGGGTACTTCAGTGTAGCCTCTGTCGTCGGCGCCGTCTGCGTTTTCGGTGAGTACGGCTGCGGTTTCCACAACCGCGCCAACAGGCTCTGCTTCGGCTTGTCGCCTGACGCTGGTGGAGTGGCAGGCGCAGCGCCAGCCGCGCCGGTCGCGCTCGAACTCGCCGTGATGACTGCCGGCTGAGGAGTGAGGTTCGCAATCATAATGACATCGGTCCTGGTCGCCCGGCCCGCTGTGATCCATAGCTTAGAAACCGTGTCCGGATAGCCCTCGGCTTGCAACGTTACTACGTATTCGCCCGGAGCGACGTTAGAGATCGAGTATATTCCGTCACCGGCCGAGATAGTCGTCCAGATCCCCTTCCCGTCGGCCTTGGCCAAGGTCACCATCGCTCCGGCGATGGGAACCTTCGCCGGACTCTTGACGACGCCGGCGACCGCTCCGAACATCGGCTGAACTTCCGCAGGTCCTTGGTTATGCGCCGCCCCCCCCACACTGCCCGGCCCCGTTTGCCCGAAAACGGAAATTCCGGACGCCACCGCGCTGATCGCCAAACCAACAGCAGCGGATCCAACAGCAGTCATTATCGATTTGCGAGTCATAGTGTTTTCTCGTTCTTCGATTGTGGGGGAGGACCCGTGAAAAAGGTATGAAAGGGCCGATCAGGAATTTCTATAAGTCACATAACCAGTGTGATGTGACTATCGTTCCCGATTCGGAGGCATCAGGCGAAGCCGGTAGCCGATAGCCCGGTCGGTGACGATATATTGGGGACGCGCTGGGTCTGGTTCGATCTTCTTGCGCAGGTTCTTGATAAATGCGCGGAGAGAATGAACGCCCTTGGTTGGATCGCAGGGCCATAGCTTCCGGACCAGCTTCGCCGACGGCACGGTCCGATTCGTGTGAGCCAACAGGTGGGTCAGGACGCTGCATTCGAGCCACGTGAGACGCACTTCTCCCGCATTTCCCCGAACCGAGCGGGCGCTCAAAACTACCGTTTTGTCTCCCATCTGAATCGGCTTGAACGGCATGCGCTCTTTGCCTGGCATCCGCCGAGGCTTGCGTCGCATGTACTCCCGAGGCGTGCTGTCCGCGGGTCGGGCAGGCACAATCGGCCCGTTACCTGGAGGCGGCGGCAGCCATCGGAGGGAGTTGGGCGCGTTCGTAAGTGTGCCGAGGAGGATCAGGCAACACTCTTCGATGTCGAAAGGTGCCTTGCTCTTATCGAGCGACGCTTCGGTCACGTCATAGCGCTCACGCACCAATACCGACTTCAGGGCCGAGCAGTCGAGGTTCTGCCGATGAATAATTAAGACCTTACCCGGACCCATCGCGCCAACTCCAGACAACTCGGTCACTGGATCAGTTACTCCGCCAATCACAAGTGTAGAGGGGAACTTGTAAAAAAGTCATAAAGGCGCCCGCCTATCTCACACGGGGTTTTTTATGCCTTATTCACAACTTTTGACGCATGCTCGAAGTGACGGGTAAGGAGGGTACGTGACTAACATCGGTGAGATAAAAGGCTGGCCGGCGCTTCGAGCCGTCGCCATCTCTGTCTGTGCCACTGGCTGTATGTTCGCTCAGCCGCTTACCCTCGCGATGAGCTCCCCTCGAAGCCCCGGAGGCGCAGTGGGCGAAGCTTCCACGCACGTCATCCGGGCGGATGTCAACCTGGTCCTGGTCCCCGCCGTTGTGACCGACCGCAAGGGAGCTACCGTGAACGGCCTGACGCGCGATAATTTCAGGGTGCTGGAGAACAAGGTTCCGCAAGATATCGTCGCCCTTAGCAACCAAGACGCGCCGTGCTCCATCGGTATCGTTCTCGACCTCAGCGGCAGCATGCGCACGAAGTTGCGGGCCGCCACCGATGCCGTGCGCGCGTTTCTCGAGACGGCAAATCCCGAGGACGAAGTATTTCTGCTCACCGTCGGCTCGCGCCCGCACAGCTTGTCGGATTTCACGGCCGACTTCGCGGCACTGCAAAACAGGGTCGTGGCGGCCCGTGCCGATGGCGACACCGCCTTGGTCGATACCGTATATTTGGCTTTAAGCCGGCTGCGCTCGGCGCGGAAAGGCCGCGGCGCTTTGTTGGTCGTTTCCGATGGCATGGATAATAACAGCCGCTATTCCAAGCCGGAATTGCTGCGAGTCGTCGAAGAGGCCGATGTGCAGATTTATACAATCGGGATTGCGGACGTTCCCGCTGGAAAGAAAGCCATCGAACTGACTGAGCAGTCGAGGGGGCTGGCTTTTCTCAGCGATCTCGCGGAGCGAAGCGGCGGCATGAACTTCAAAGCCGTTATCTCCGATGATGTCGAGCCGGATGCGCTCAAAATCGGGCGCGCGATCCGTAACGAGTATGTGATCGCATATGGCCAGAGCAGTGCCAATGACTTCGGTAAGTGGCGCAGCATTCAGGTTAAGGTGAACCCACCGCAGTTCCGGGTTTACGCACGCGCCGGATACTTTGCGCAATGATCGGGCGGCAACTCTAGGAATTCGAAGGCGAGCGGAAGCGGTAACCGAGCCACGGCTCAGTAACCAGGTATTGCGGCTGTGTCGGATCTTCCTCGATTTTCTTGCGGAGTAAGCGGACATACGCGCGAAGATACTCGAGCTCCTGGCCGTACTCCGGCCCCCAGACCGCTTGCAGGAGGCGAGCATGCTCGATTGCGACGTCCTGGTGCTGCATGAGGTACCTGAGGAGTTCGAATTCGGTTGGCGAGAGGCGAACCTCTTCTCCCGATCTGCGCAGCCTGCGGTGCTGGACGTCGAGTTCCAGGTTGCCGGCCCTCAGCACCGATTCGCCCTCTGCATCTTCCACCCGAACGCGGCGAAGCACCGCCTGCAGACGCGCGACTAACTCCCGGACCAAAAAGGGCTTTGTGACGTAGTCGTCCGCGCCGGCCTCAAGCGCCTCAATCTTGTCGTCCTCTGTATCCCGAATCGTGATCATCACGATTCCCGCGCCAGGGGCCAAAGCGCGGATGCGCCGGCACGCTTCCACTCCGCCCATGCCGGGCATGTTGCTGTCCAACAGCACCAGGTCTATCGAGCCTTTGCCAACCACTTCGACGGCCTCCTCGCCGTTTCGGGCTTCTTCGATCATGAAGCCGCCGGCGCTCAAGGTAGATCGAAGAGCGCGTCGCATGGCCGCCTCATCATCCACCACCAGGACTCTAACTCGCTTGGAGTTCATGAAGCGCTTCGCTCATTGCCGCCGGTAGCCGCATGCAAAACGTCGTGTCTTCGCCGTTCTCCGGTTGACAGTCGAGCTCCAAACTCCCTCCATGCGCCACTACGATCTTGCGCGCAAAGTAAAGCCCCAACCCCGATCCCGACGCCACCTGCCCGACGCTCGAGCCGCGATAGAAACGCTCGAAGACGCGCTCGCGCTCTTCGGCTGGTATCGGGAAGCCTTCATTGGTTACCCGGATGCTGGCGACGCCTTCGCCGAGCTCGAGGCGCACCATCACGACACTGTTCGAGCTGGAGTATTTGAACGCGTTAGCCAGCAACTGCATCAGCGCCAGGCTCAGGAGTTCGGAATCGGCCAGCACTTCCACGCGCTCGCGGCCCAAATCGAGCGCTACGGACCGTTGGGCGGATTGCTGCCGCAATTGATCGGCCGTGCGTCTGACCAGTGCCCTGAGATCCTCGTGCTCCAGTTTTGGCTTGACTTCTTCCCGGTCCACCCGCGCCATGCGCAGCAGCCGGGTGGCAAGGTGGCTTAATCGCAAGGCTTCGCTTTCGACGATCGCCGCCATTTCGAGCTGCTCCGGAGCCAGTGCGCCGGCCTCGCGCAGCCCCTCGGTGGCCGTGATGATGGTCGCCAAAGGCGTCTTGAACTCGTGAGCGAATGCGTCTAACAGGGCCGAGCGGAGAGTCTCCGCTTGCGTGGCGGCGGCTGCCTCGCTTGCCGTTCGATAGGAGCGAGCCCTGTCCAGCGTTCCGGCAGTCAATGTCGCCAGGGAATCGACGGTCGACTCCGCGTCGTTGAGCCCTTCGAATCCCACAGCCCCGGTGATCTTCCCGGCCACCCGGAGGCAGCGGACAAACACCTTCGTTGGCGGATCGTCGTAGTCCCGGCCTTCCAGGAACGCGTGCCGCGTCCGCTCCGCCAGTCCATATTGCGAATCTCCGTCTAACTTCGCTTTCGCATCGCCGGCATCGAACAGGCAAGCCGCATGCAATGCGAAGATCTCGCGCAACAGTTGCAGAGTTCTCTCGCCGGCCGCTGCTTCGGGTTCCAGTGATAACAGTTGGCACGCAGCTTGATAAAGCAGAGCAAGGGCCTTGCGTTTGCTCTCCGAAGCGCGGGCCGCGCTCCGCGCTTTAGCCGCGAACCGCGTTATCACCAGGCTCGTCACCAGGTAAGTAGCCAGCGCCATGCTGTCCAAGGGACGGTTGATGTCCCAGGCCAGAATCGGAGGGACGAAGAAATAGTCCAGAGTCGCAACCGCGATGACCGAGACAATGGCGGACGCGGCGAATTCGGCTACGGCCGATTGCGACACCACCAGCAGTAAATAAAGGAATGCCGGTATGGCGATGTCGGGGTGCAGGGGAAAGCATACGGCAGTAATCGCTGCCACGCCGAGCGCACCCAACGCTATGTGTTTGATTACCCGCCCGAGCCGCGCCAACCTTCGTTGCGTCACCGTCGCTCTCGGTGCCATTTCCCGCAATCCTCCCACTCCACAGCTTCGAATCCGGATCGACTGGGCCGGCGATGACGAAGGCGAACAGAGAGCTTCAACGTCATCTATGAGTGTAGGGTGGCCACTGTGAAAAAGTCATAAAAGGTCATGAAAAATTCGGGGAGAACAGGAACCTGATTATTCGACGCTCAGTGCGGTCGTCTTAGCTGAGCTTCGAGGTTCGCTACGCATCGGTAAGCAACAGAAACCAAAGGCGCCAGTGCGCCCGCAAGAGCCCTGTGGAGAACTGGGAAAGGGGTCTAAGGGAAGCCGTAACTTCGAGTCTGCGTGCTCGACCCAAAGAGCTCCCCAACGGTCTTACACCGAAGTTACACCGGTGGCGCAGATCTCCAACACTTGCTTCCGGCCCGCGGGATATGATATGAAAAACCGACCACCGGAGGGGTGACTGGCATCATGGAGAAACTCGAATCCGTTCCGCCGCCGGCGGACGGGAATTCGCGGCGCGGCTTTTTCCAAGCGGGAATTCTCGGCCTTGGCGCGGCGATAGCCGCCGCGTTGGGATTGCCCGCGCTCGCCTATCTACTGACGCCGCCGAAATCGAAACAGCCAAACCGGTGGATTGAGATCGGCGAACTAAACCAGTTTGCCGCCGGCGCTCCAATCGAAGTGGCCTTTCGCCGCAACCGCACCGATGCCTGGAAGGTGGTCAGCGAGAAAGACACTGTTTGGGTTGTGAAGCGCGCCGACAGCAGCGTGACCGCGTTCGGTCCGCAATGTACACACCTGGGATGCGCGTACCATTGGGACGACGGACGCCAGCAGTTCCTGTGCCCCTGCCACTCGTCGCTGTTCCGAATTGACGGCAGTGTGATTTCGGGGCCCGCGCCGCGTCCGCTCGACCGTTACGAAACCAGGGTAGAGAACGGCAGACTGATGTTGGGGAGCCTGCGAACCGTCGGCGAGAGGCAGGCATGAAGCGGCAAGTCGAGAGCCTGGCCGCGTGGCTCGAGGACCGTACCGGCCTGCCGGGCGCCGTTGCGCATTTCCTGGACGAGAAGATCCCGGCCTCGGGCGGCTGGCACCAAGTGTTCGGCAGCGTCGCGATGTTTCTGTTTCTCACCCAGGCGTTCACCGGCATCCTGCTGGCGTTCAACTACGCGCCCACGCCGGGCGAAGCTTACAACAGCCTGCGCTATATCCTGACCGAGGTCGCCGGCGGGCGGCTGATTCGCGGGCTGCACCACTGGGGCGCCAGCATGATGATTGTGGTGGTGGTGCTTCACATGTTGCAGGTGTTCGTTTTCGGTGCTTACAAGAAGCCGCGCGAGACCACTTGGATGTTAGGTGTGGTCTTATTGCTTCTCACCCTGACTTATGGACTTACCGGGTACTTGTTGCCGTGGGACAACCGCGCTTACTGGGGCACGGTGGTGACGACTAAGATCGCGGCTTCGGCTCCCATTGCCGGGCCATATGTGACGCGGTTGCTCGGCGCCGCTAGCGGCGTCGGCGTAGTCACGTTCGCGCGGTTTTATGCCGTGCACGTGCTGATACTGCCCCCGGCGACTCTGTTGCTCATCCTGGCTCATGTGTATCTGGTTCGCCGCCACGGAGTGACGCCGCAGCCGGGCGATGAGCTGCTGCCGAAGAAGCCGTTCTATCCGGTGCAGGTATTCAAAGACACGGCTGCCATCTTCATCGCATTCGCCGTTCTATTCATGCTGGCGGTGGTGGCCAAGGTGCCGCTCGAGCAACTGGCGGATCCAACCGATACGAGTTACATTCCGCGCCCCGAGTGGTATTTTCTGTTCCTGTTTCAGACGCTCAAGTTCTTCGAGGGGCCGCTCGAAATCGTCGGCAGCACTGTTCTGCCCGGCCTGGCGGTGCTGGCCCTTTTCGCGGTGCCGTTTATCGATCGCGCGCGGATGGTGAAGGTGACGCGCCGAACGGTGGCGATCGGCTTCGTGATTCTCGCCGGCATCGGTTGGGGCGGGCTCACCGCGGCAGCCGTCATGTCGACCCCGCGCGAAGCGGTCGCGCAGGTGGATTACTCGGCGCCCACGGATTGGATCCAGCTTTCGCCGGAAGAGATGGCCGGCATCGCTTACTTCCGCCAGGAAAGCTGTGCCAGTTGCCACTCTGCCGGCTCGTCGCTGGGGCCGGACCTGACGCGCACCGGCATCCACAAGGACGCGGCCTGGATGATCCGCCACTTTAAGCAGCCCGCGGCAGTCCGCCCGGGCAGCGCCATGCCGCCGGTCGAGCTCGGCGATGCGCAATTGAATTCGCTGGCTGCGTTCCTGCTCAAGCTGACACCGGAGAACTCGACCGCGCTCACCGACGCACCGGATTTCGCGGTGCGTGGCGCCGTAGTGTACCAGGATGGACACTGCGCCGCCTGCCACATGGTGAACGGCGTGGGGATGAAGGTGGGGCCTCCGCTGAACGGCCTGGCCAAACGCCAGACGCGAAGCTGGGTGGATGACCACTTTGCCAACCCGCGGAAGCTCTCTCCGGGGTCCATCATGCCGCCCTACCAATTCTCCGCCGAGGACAAGAAGAATCTGACCGCCTATCTGTTCTCACTGCCGGAATAAGCAGCCGGGCGCAAATCCGCATCCTCCGGCAACGCCGGCGGTCTTGCCGCCGGTGATTTGCTGAACTCCCATTGCTCGTGTGCGCCCATGCAGCCGTCTGTCTCCAGCATCGGCATCATTCGCGAAGCGAACTCGGCCGGGGAAAACCGCCGCGCATAGGCTTGCAGCACGAGGGGCCGAAAGTGCGCTTCCATAGCTTCGAAGCGCTCGATGGCGGCTTCCAGGCATTTGTCGGAGGCTTGTTCGTAGAACGCGCCCCCAAACGCCGGAACGCTTTCTAACACGCCACCGCGTCCCAAGGCGATCACCGGCTTGCCACTCGCCAGAGCTTCCACGGGAGTCAGCCCGAAATCTTCCTCACCAGGCAGCACCAGCGCGCGGCACCGTGCGTATAGTTCGCGAAGATCCTCGTCGTTCACACGTCCTAGGAAGCCGATGTTAGAGCCCGCGCCCGCCTTCAGCCGGCGATACTCCGGACCGTCACCGGCGACGATTAAGCGCCGCCCGCTGTGGGTAAACACGCGCACGGCGGAATCAATCCGTTTGTAAGGCACCAATGCCGAGACGATGAGGAAGTAATCATCCGGTGGCTTGGAGTAGAACGAATCCACCTCCACCGGCGGATGCACCACCTCCGATTCGCGACGATAGGTCTTGCGAATGCGGTTCTGCACGTTGCGGCTGTTAGCGATGAAACGGTCCACCCGAGCCGCGGACGCGTAATCCCAGAGGCGGAGGTAGTGAGTCAGCGGAGTCATGGCGGCGCGTTTCCAGCGCGACCTGGTCCAATCGTTGCGGTAAGCCGGGTAAAGATCCCATAAGTACCGCGGCGGCGTGTGGCAGTAACAAACATGCCGCGCAGAGGAAGAGACAATCACGCCCTTGGCTGGACCGGATTCGCTCGAAACAATCAGATCGTAACCGCGCAAATCGAAACTCTCCAGCGCCATGGGCATCAGTGGCAGCAGCGCCCGGTGCCAGCGGCGCAGCGGATTCAGAAACGACGTCGTGATCTGATGCAGCCGGACTTCCTGGCTAAGTGTCTGCGGCGCGGAGAACAATGTAAAAATGTCCGCCCCCGGCAGCAAGCGGCAAAGCGCGTCGAGCACCTTCTCGCCGCCGCGCCGATCTAACAGCCAGTAATGTACGATTGCTACCCGCACCTATAATCAGCTTACTGCCTATGGACTGACTTAGCTGAGTTCCCCAATGATTTTTACCGCTGTAACAGGCTTGCGCATGTTATCAAAGGATCAGTGACCACTCGCGACGCCCTCGGAATAGTACGGCCCGACCCATTGCTCTGCCACGTCGAGTTGCCGCTGCGCCGGGCGTACCACCCGGTAGGTTTTCGGCTGCACCTGGCCACCAATGCGACGGACGTAATCGACGCCGCCGACGAATGCTGGCGCGAATATGAGCCGGAATTCGCCTGCGAGCCGATGGAGCTTCGGATCGTGGTTGAAGCCGAGGGAGGGCCGGCAGGCCAGCCGTCCTTCCGTTTGCAGCGGCATCTGCTGTCGATTGTCTCCGACGCCCACAATTTCGCGAGTGTGGACATCGGCACGCAGCGTGCGTTCATTTACGTATCGAAGGAGACCGCTTCGGACCACGGTCTGTTGCGCTGGTTTTTTCTGGAGGCGATTGCTTACGTGCTGCTGGCGCAGCGCTATGTGGCTCCGCTGCACGCGGCCTTGATCGCGCGTAATGGAACCGGCATTCTGCTCTGCGGCGAATCCGGAGCCGGCAAGAGCACGCTTGCGTTTGCCGCCGCTTGCGCAGGTTGGACGTTTCTTTCCGACGATTGCACCTGGCTGCTGGCGAACGGTTCCGAGGCTACAGGGGTCGGCAGACCGCACCAGGTGCGCTTCCGCGAAGATGCGCCGGGTTTGTTTCCACGCCTGGCCGGCTGGGGCGTGCGCGAGCGGCCCAACGGCAAGATCGGAATCGAAGTGCCGACGCGCGCCCTCCCGGAAATCCGCACCGCGCTGCGGTCGAAAATCAGGGGTCTGGCTTGGCTGGACCGCGGCCACGGGGCGCGGCCGGCGATGAAGCGCGTGGAGCCGGCCGAAGTGACACGGCAACTGCTGAATTCCTGCAGCTACGGCCCGGAAGTGGATGCGATGCACGAGCGAGCCACCCGCAGGCTTCTCGATCTGCCGGCATGCCGGTTCCAATACGAGTCGCTGGATGACGGGTTGCGGCTGCTTTCCGATTTTGCGATCTCGATCGGCGCCGGGGCCGCGTCCGGAGGTGGAGTTTGAACAATACCAAGCACCGTGGCGCGGCTTGCCCGTGCACCATCCGGGGCCGTCAGGCCTGCAGAGCCGAGAGTCGTCTCGGCTTTTCTTCTATTCGCGCAGGCGCGGCAAATCACCGGCGACAAGATCGCCAGCGTTACCGATGACCGCCGCAGCCGCAACCGGCACGCGGCCGAACCCCTGGCCGGGATGCCGCGCGATTCCCAGCGGCCCTGCCGCGGCGCTGGCCGCGCTGCATCTTGCCGAACCGGAGTTAGGCGCGATCCGCCGGCTCAACGACCGCGAGTGGCGCCGGGCTCTCGATTACTGCGACAGCTCACACCTCACGCTGGCCCTGCGCCGCGCCGCGCGGGACGCCATGCCCGATTGGGTGCGCGAGCGAACGGACCGCAACGCCGCGCAGAATCGGCAGCGCCTGCGCCGCACCGAGGAGGCGTATCGCGCGGTGTCCCATTGCTTGACGACGCATGGCATCGAGTTTCTGACGCTGAAGGGCATCGCGCATTGCGGGCAGTTCGCAACACCGCCCGCCGAGCGCGTGCAGTATGACATCGATCTGTTCTCACCGCCGGAGGGCGTTCACGCGGCGGAGGCGGCTTTGCGAGACCTTGGCTATGAGCGGATCCCCCGCATGGAAAGCTTCCCTACCGATCACCTGCCCACGCTCATCCGCAAGACGGGCTGGGAATGGCGCGGCGATTTCTTCGATATCGATATTCCGCTGTCCGTGGAGCTGCATTTCCGGTTTTGGAACGACGCCGTGGAGCGGCTGCCGGCGCCCGGAACCGAAGAGTTCTGGGGCCGCCGCGGCAGGTTGCGCGTGGCGGATGTGGATCTCGACGCCCTGCGCTTGCCCGACGCGCTGGCGTACGCCGGACTGCATTTCCTGAGGCACGTACTGCGCGGCGATACCATCGCGTTCCACGCGTATGAGATTGCCCGTTTCCTCGATACGCGAGCCGAAGACGATGAGTTCTGGGACGAATGGAGCGCGCTTCATTCGCCGCCGCTGCGCCGGTTGCAGGCCGTAGCGTTCCGCCTGGCTGCCGAGTGGTTCGGATGCGGCATCGCACCCATATGGGAGCGGGAGATGGCCGCGCTGCCGAGCGCCACAGAACTCTGGTTTGCCGATTTTGCGCATCAACCGGCAGCGTCGGCCTTCAATTCCAGCAAAGAGGAACTCTGGCTGCATTTGAGCCTGATCGAGACGCGCCGTGACCAATGGAGTGTGGCGCGGCGGCGGCTATTGCCGGGCAACCTGCCACCAGACGGCGGCGCGGTTCACGTTCCGCGGAATGAATTGACGTGGCGAAAGCGCGCGCGCTACAAGCTGCGGCACTTCGCGTACGTGGCACGGCGGGCGCGGCGTCACGCCGTGTCGCTCGCGGCAACGGCACTCTCCGGCGCCCGGTGGTGGGGGCGGGCGAACGGACTGAGCCGTCAATTCTGGGTCTTTCTGGCGACCGCCATCCAGTTCAACTTCGGGCTCTTCGTTTTTTTCCTGCTCTACAACCTGCACCTGTTCGACCTCGGTTACCGCGAGGATTTCCTGGGAATGGTGGGATCGAGCGCCACCATCGGCAGCATCGTTGGCACCATTCCAGCCGCTTTTCTGATGCGGCGTTTCGGCTTGCGCAAGGCGTTGCTGGCCGATATCGCGGCGACCGCCGCCATCGTCACCCTGCGCGCTCTGACGACGTCGCGCCTGCCGCTGATCGCGCTGGCCTTCGCCGCCGGAACCATCTTCTCCGTGTGGGCGGTAGCCATCAATCCGGCCATCGCCGGCGCGGTGGAAGAGAAGCGCCGCCCGCTGGCCTTCAGCATGTTCTTCGCCGTCATGTTCTCGGTGGGGATCGCGGGCAGTTATGCGGGCGGCTGGCTGCCGGTGTGGCTGCACGGCAAGCAACCCGTGCTGTTGCTGGCCGCGCTCCTGGTGGCGCTGGCGCTGATTCCGGCATGGTATCTCAAGCCGGGCGAGCCTCCCAAAGAAAGCGCCAGAGTTTATCCGCGCAGCCCGTTCCTGCTTCGATATCTCGCCGCATTCGCGGTGTGGAACCTGGCCACCGGAAGCTTCAACCCGTTCGCCAACGTCTATTTTGCGCACCTGCGATTTTCACCCCAGCGAATCGGCGGCGTCTTTTCCGGCTCGCAAGTGGCGCAACTGGCCGGCGTGCTGATGGCCCCCGCGATCTTCCGGAAAGCCGGCCTCGTAACCGGCATCGTGTGGATGATGGCAGCCACGGCTGTCGGGTTGGCCGGGCTATCCAGCCAGACAACCGCTGCCACGGCCGTGCTGGCGTACGGGGGGTACATGACGTTCCAATGGATGAGCGAGCCCGGACTGAACGCGCTGTTGATGAGCCGGGTGGCCGAGCGCGAACGCAGCGGAGCTTCCGCGCTGAATTACCTGGTTGCGTTTTCCGCGCAAGCGGTGGCGGCGCTGGCGGCCGGCCGGTTGCTGGCGCACTTCGGTTATGGCGTGGTGCTCGCCGGCGCGGCGTTGCTCGCGGCGGGCGCTGCCGGCCTGTTTCAGGCGTTTGTCAATTCGCGCGCGGCGGAGCCTCGCGCGGCGCACTCGATCGTTGCCAGCACCTCCTGACGGTATCTGTCGAGCGTGAACCGCCCCCGCCATAGTTCCCTGGCAGCTTCGGACATTCGCTCCATCCTTTCCCGCGGACCCTTCAGAAGTCCAATCGCGAGCGCCGCCATGTGCTCCACCGAGTCTGCCAACACTCCGGGCAAGCCGGCGGCCACTTCCGGAATCCCGCCGGAGGGAAATGCAAGCACCGGCACGCCGGCCGCATACGCCTCCGGAATCACTCGCGTAGTTGCTTCGGGGCCTGTGGATGGCACCAGCAATAGGTCGAGTCCGGCCAGCACCGCATGGATATCCGCGACCCATCCGGTGAATTCCACCGGGAGGCCTGCCGCTTCCGCGCGTATCTGGGCAGCGTAGCGTTGCGCGCGCGCGTCGGAAAACAGCGGTGCGCCGCACACCACGAACCGGCATTCGGGCAGCGCGCGGTGAACGATCGATGCCACGCGCAGAAACTCGCGCTGTCCTTTTTCGGCCGCGATCCGGCCGATGCAGCCGACACAGGACGGGCCGCTCGGTCGCTCGGCGGCGAGTGCAGGCCCCGTCACGCCGTTGTAGATCACTTTCACGCGCTCCCGCGGAACAAACTTTCTCCACGGGTCCGCCGCGAACCGGCACGCCGCGATCACCGAAGCATCCGTGCGGCGTAGCGCCTCTCCCGCCATCCATCGCGACGGGCCTGCAGAAATGTAACTGTGGGAATGAAAAACCACGGGCAGGCGCAGTCCCATCACCGCCGGCAGCAGTCGCGGACCGTTCACGTAAACCAAATCGGCCTGTGTCTGTTTCGCCAAGAGCCGAACCTGCCGCACGACTCGCGGTGTCCCCGTCAAAAATCGCATCGCGTCCGCCGGCGATTTCCTGCCGGAGCGATACGGCCCACAGTCGATTCTCGCCGTCGCAAAACCCAGCGCGCCGATCTGACCGAACAACGGACCATCGCCTGGCATGACTACCACCGCGTCCCAGCCGCGCTCCCGTATGGCGGGCAACAACTCCACCAGCGCTTGCTGCGCGCCGCCCGGATCGCTGAACTGGTCGAGGATGAGCAGCCTCATGCGCGAACCGCCAGCGCGAGCACCCAGAAGTACACCGGCAACACACGCCAATAGGTGAGAAGATCGCCGGAGGCCATCTGCACTATTTGTCCCGACCAGAAGCAGAGCATCCAGGCGCCGAAAAAGGACCGACGTGCATCGTGAGCCCGCGCTGCACGGCGCGCAGCACGCAGGATGGCGACATTCAGCCACACCAAAGCAGCCAGGCCGCCCACGCCGGTTTCCACCAGCAGGCTGAAGTACATGTTGTCGGCGACTACCGTTGTACCCAGGTAGTTACTGTACGGCAGCGTCTTATAACCGATTCCGAACAGCAGTTGCCACGGATGGGCGGCGATCCAGTCCGCCAGGATTCGCCAGCTTGCCACGCGGCCGGAAAGCACGCCTTCAGTGGACGAGAAGAGATACTGGGCCGACACTCCCAGGCGCAGCCAGTACATCTCGAGGAACTGGGGAAAGATCTTCCAGATGAGCAGCGACGCACCCGCCAGGCAGGCTGCCAGAGCCGGCGCCCTGTGCAGCAGCCGTAAGCGCCGCCGGTTCAGCCACGCCAGCACCGCCAGCGCCACCAGCAAATTGACCAGCGATCCGCGGGAGTACGAAAGCACCAGCGCGGCAAAGAAGACCGCGCCTCCCGCCGCCATCGCCTTGCGCGAGACGGGCGCTTCGGCACGCGGACGCGATAACCCAACAGCGATCATCACCAGAAAAAATGCGCAGAAATTGCCCAGCGTGCTGGCTTCATAAAACAGCCCTTGCGCGCGGCGGTACACGCCCGAACCGAGCCAGACAAATTGCGCCCCGTACCCGGCTGGAGCGGGGAACTGGTAGTAGAAGTCCACGCAGGCGAACAGCGCCGCAGCCGCCGCAGCGCCGTATAGCCGGCGCGTCGCGCGAAACGCGTCGAAATCGACGGATGGACCGTGCACGGTGTACAGGTAAACGTAAACCGGAATCGCAAACAGGGCCACTCGCGCCAGGCTCCCGGCCGCCACTTCCGCGCCCGAGCACACCGCTGCCACCGCAACGCTGGCGGTGAGAACGGCCGTCAACGCCAGCAGCGCGGCGCTCACCCCGGACCACGCGAAGCGCCATTCGGCCAGCCAAATCAAACCACAGAACACTCCCCAGGCGGCTAACAGGAGCGAGGGATGCGGACCCGAATTGCCGATTGCGATCGGCAGTGGCGGCAGCAGCAGCGCCGCCGCAAGGAATGCCGCCAGCCATCGCTCCGGCCGCCCCAGCGTCCACCATGCGAAGGGAACCAGCACCGCGGGCGCGGCCAAAGCAGCCTTCGCGCCGGGACCCGGAGCTACCGCGATGGCAGCGGCCCATACACCGGCCAAGGCCGCCCACGCACGGCTTCCGCGCGATTCGGAATAAACCGCTTCATTCACCGGCCGCCCTCTCCCACCGCGCGAAACTCGCCGCGCCGCGAACCCGCGCGCTGCCCCTGGTAGCTCATCTCCAGCGTGAAATAGATCACCGGCAATAGCAGACCTAGCAGCAAGGCCGCTGCCAGGTTGAGGGGCAGATTCGGCGAAGACGGCCTCTCCGGCACGATCGCCGGATCGATGATTCTGAGCCGCTCACCGCGGTAACCGGACTCGCCACGAGCTTCGCCGAGCCGTTGCTCCATGGCGGTCAGCGCAGCTTCATCGGCCTTGCGCTCGCTTTCGAGCTGGTCGCGATCCGCCAGCCGCTGCGCCAGGAGTTTCTGCTGATCCGCCTCCTGTCGATCGAGCGCATGCAGTTGCCTTCGCAGTTCCTGCAGACCCGCATGAGAGCTGCTCGGGGTCATGCTGGCCTGAATCTGCCGGGCACGGTCCGAGGATTCGGCGATTTCGAGCTCCGCGCTGGCGATCTGTTGCTGAATCTGCGACCGCAACCCAGCCGCCACGCCGAGGTCCGATTGCAGCGCATCCACCGGCTCGTCGGCCAACATGCGTGACCAGGCGGCGTCGGTCTCCTGCAAGCGCGCCCGCGCCCGGCGCTCCTCTTGAGCGACGGCTTCCACCAGGTCCAGTGCGCCCTGCATCGCGATGGCCCGATTCATTTCCACTGTCTCATCGGCCAGGAATCGCGCCACCGCTTGTGCCCGTTGCGGGTCCGGCAGGGTGGCGGCAATCTCCAGGATGCGCGTGTTGCGCACAATCTCAACCCGCAGCACACTCTTCTCTAAACTTTCGATCGGCCGGTTCCCGAGTATCTGCCGCAAACCGAAGCGGTCCACGGCTTTTTGAAACAAGCCCCCGGCAGTAGCAAACCGCTCGTAAGTCCTGAGCGATTCCAGGTAAATCGGGCTCACCGCCATGGCGGCGCGAATGTCTGCGCCCGCCGGCGGATCGATCACAATACGCGCCGTTGCCGTGTATTGGCGCGGCATCAGCAGGGTCGCGGCCAAGGCGAGAGTCACGGCAACCGCACAGCTTGCCGCAATCGCGCGCCAGCGCAGCCTGATGTAACCTACGTAACGAAACGCGTCCGTCGAGTCCGCCATCCTCTGCTCTTGAGTTAGTGTAACTTCTATGGCGTTCTTAGTGGCTCTAATTGTTCCGCTAGTGGCGTTAATTGTGACGCCCGGTCTATTATTTTACTTCGATGTCACCCCTAAGTTAGTGGCGTTGCTCGGCCTGACGGCCGCCGTGCTGGCCGCCTCAGCCTTTCACAAACCGATACGCATGTGCGGATTCCCTTGGTTTCGGCCGGTGGTGCTCTTCGGACTGGGCTCGCTGGCCGTATCCACTGTGTTCTCCGCCAACCTGGCGCTATCTCTGTACGGCACTGCCTGGAGGCGTTTCGGGGCACTCTCTCAAGCCGCAATTCTAGCGGCTGCCTTTTGCATCGCCACTCACACAGCGGGGCGTGCCGATCGGGTCACCCTCATTCTGCGCGGGATCTCAGCCGGCGCCTGGCTCGCCGCCATGTACGGAATTGCCCAGTACTGCGGTTGGGACCCGCTGCTCCCGGCCTCGGCGTATCACGTCGGGGAAGGTACTTGGACAATTGTACGGCCTCCTGGAACGCTTGGTTACTCCAGTTACTTTGCAGTCTGGTTGACTATGGCCAGCTTTGCCGGTTTGGCAGGCCTCGAGTCCGATACCAATGTTACATGGCGGTGGATCGAGGGTACATCGGCCGTTCTATCCGTGTGTGCAATCTTACTAAGCGGGACGCGCGGGGCTTACTTGGGGTTGTTGGTGGGCGGCGGTTTATGGTTGTTGTGGAAGGGATTCCGCCCGACGCGGCGCCTTTTAGCCGGCTTGGCGGTGGCGGCCTTGCTTGGGCTGGCCTTCTATTCTTCGCCGGCCGGCTGGCAACTGCGCAGCCGCGCGCGGTGGTTTGTCGAAGACCCGTGGGGCGGCGCGCGGTTGTACCTATGGCGAGACAGCGCGCGGATGGCGATCGACCGTCTGGCCGCTGGCTATGGCCCGGAAGTCTTCACTGCGGCGTTTCCACATTATGAATCGCGCCGATTGGCGGCGGCCTATCCCGATTTCGCCCACGAATCGCCCCACAACATCTTCCTCGATGCGCTGGTGGCGCAGGGTTTACCCGGCCTAGCTTCACTTTGCGGCATCTGCGTCATCGGGTTCGCGGCAGCCTGGCGGTTGCGGGCGAAAGGGAGCGCATTGGCTGCCGGCATGGCGGCCGCTCTGGCTGCGGGTATTGTCAGCCAGCAGTTTGTGGTGTTCACGATACCCACCGCGCTGACGCTCTATGTCATCATCGCCGTCACGGCCGGCCTTGCGAGCGATACACCCGTGCCGCCGCGCCGCAAACTTTCCAGGGGCCTGGCACTCGGCACGGCAGCGGCGTTGATTTACTTTGGCGTCCGCTTCGCCGCTGCGGATCGCGCCTTGGCGCTGGCTCAGCGCGATATCGATTCCGGCGACGCCGCGGTGGCTGCCACCCACTATCTCGAATATGCACACTGGCGGCTTCCGGGAACCGCGGCCGACCTCTGGTATTCGCGCGCACTGCTCGATCTGGCCCACCGAACCAAGAGCCCGGTGACTGCGGTTCGCGCCACAGACGAAGCCGGGTGGGCAGCCCTGCGGGCCACCGGGACCGCGGAATATCCCGCCAACGCATGGTACAACCTGGCGACATTCTATGCCTCGCAAAACGACGCCGCCAGAGCCGAGATGAGCCTGCGCGCGGCGATCTTCGCCGCGAACCAGTGGTTCAAGCCGCACTGGATGCTGGCCCAATTGTTGCTTCTGGAATCCCGCCTGGATGAAGCACAACGAGAAGCTGCCCTGGCTGCGGCGCTCGATGGCGGAAAGTTCCCTGAAGTTACTCGCACCTGGCGCGAAATTAGTGCGAAACAAGGCCGAGGCTCCGCGCAACCTAAGTAAACTCTCATCGTAACCGTTCCGGCAACCTCGGTAAAATATTATCCTGACTAGTAATTCAGCCGGTTCATGCACTTAGAATAGAAAGCAAGGAGACCATAAATGAAGTCCATCTTGACGGCCCTACTAATTCTCATTTGCGCGGTTACAGGATTTGCCCAAACGCCCACTGTGGCACCGGGAGGAGTGCTCAACGCGGCGAGCTTTGCCACTAACCAAGGAGTAGCTCCCGGTTCTTTGGTTTCGATCTTCGGCACGAACCTCGCCAGCAGCCTGGCCCAAGCCGACTCAATCCCTCTTTCCACATCGCTCGGCAACGTGACGGTGATGTTCGATAACATACCTGCGCCGCTGCTATTCGTAAATCACGATCCCGTAAACGGCGATCAGATCAACGCCCAGTTACCGTTCGCGGTGGGCGCCGGCAATGCGCAAGTGACCGTCACCCGCGGCAGCACCGTGTCGGCGCCTGTCGACCTCAACGTAATTCCGGCGGCGCCGGGCATTTTCGCGGTGAACTTCGGAGTCGGCCAAGCCATCGCTTACGGCGGTACCGACGGCCAGCTTGCAGCGGTGGCGGGATCTATTTCCGGATTGACCACGCACCCGGCAAAAATAGGCGACCCGCAAACCCTGGAGATCCTCGCTACCGGTCTCGGTGCGGTGACCCCGCCCGTAACCACGGGAAGCGCCGTCACTGACGGTCAGATTCATTACACCGCGGTAAAACCTACGGTGATGGTGGGTGGCGTGGAGGCCCAGTTGATTTTCTCCGGGATGCAGCCGCAGTTTCCCGGGGTCTACCAGATCAACATCATCCTTGCTTCCGGCACTCCAACCGGCGACGCGGTCCCATTACAGTTCGTCATGAACGGGATCACCACCACGGATAAGGTTACTATCGCGGTGACGAACTAAGCCCGCCGATCAGAGCCGCGGCCATTGGGAGTGAGCATGGGCCTGCTGCGCTCCCAAACGGATGAAACCGAGCACCGTGGCGCGGGCTGTCAAGCCTGCAGAGCCGAGAATCATCTCGGCTTTTCTTCCCGCCGCGGGGGCGCGGGTTTCAACGCAGCTTACCAAACTGCCCCACAAACGAACTTTTTTGCGCGGCAGACCAGGTGCCGACCACTGGTAACCGCCCGGCTGGTTACTTCGTCCGCAGCCCTGCGGCCCTAACACCCGTTACCAGGAGTTACTCCCGCGCAGTACTTCGGGAATCGTCTGTAAGAGTATCCGCAAGTACATCCGCAATGAGCGGTTTCGTGCCAGCCTCAGGTCGAGGGCGCGACGCTCGGCGTAGCTCAGGCGATTGCGTCCCGAAACCTGCCACAAGCCTGCCAGTCCCGGCTTCACGTGGAGGATCTCCTGTGCGGCGGCGCCATAATACAGGTCGAGTTCGGTCGCGGTAAGTGGCCGTGGGCCAACCAACGACATTTCGCCCGCCATCACGTGCCACAACTGTGGGATTTCATCCAACGAATGCCGGCGGCAGAAGCGCGCGAACCAATGGGTTACGCGCGGATCGGAACCGTGTTTATTCTCGGGTCCTAGGTCGTCATGGATTCGCTCGATCCAGTGCGCGCCTGTGGCTGCCCGCGGTGAGTCCTGGCCCCACATGGTGCGGAGCTTGAGCATCCAAAGCGTCGATCCGTCCAGCCCGACGCGGCGGTGGGCAATCAACGGCGTGCGGCGTGATAGAAGCGAAACCGCCAATGCACTGGCGCCGATTACCGGACTTATCGCCGCGAGTAAGACAGCGGAGGTAACTCGCTCGCCGATCCCGACCGCCTGCCACACCAGATCGGCCGTGGGCGATGTTTCTCGAATAAGTCCGATCGAGCCCATAGTTACACCTGCCCCGATGTTAGCTCCGGCGCGCTCCGGGCCTTGTTGGAGCAGTGTAAACAGAGCGTAAAATCGTGCCGGCTGAGAAAGTGCCGGAGTCAGGCGGGCAGGCGAATCAGGAAGCGAGCGCCGGGGCCGGTGGTGGAGTCGGCCCAAATCTCGCCGCCATGATCGAGGATGGTCCGTTTCGACAGGGCCAGCCCGAGGCCCATTCCGTGGCGCTTACCGGCGGTCGCGAAAGGTTCGAACAGATGCGGACGCACTTCGCTGCTGATGCCGGCGCCGTCGTCCTCCACGCTCACGACAACGGAGTGGTCCGCGGATTCGGCCGAAACGCGCACGTGGCCGCCGCGCGGCAGGGCGTCGATCGAGTTGGCGATCAGATTCTGGAAAACCCGCTCGACGGACGGCCGGTCGAGCGTGAGTTCGATCTCGGGCGAAACATCGCATGCCAGCGAGACGCCGGGGCGGGCCGCGGCATCGGCCAGCGAATCGCACGCGGCGAGAACCACATCGCGCAAGCGGCACGCTTCGCGGCGGCGGCTGTGGCCGCGGCTGGTGTCGGCCAGTTCCTGTAGCATCGCCAAAATCCGTCGCGACGAGCCGTAGATGCTGGATGCGAGCTTCTTGACCTGATCGACTGAGAGTTCGCCATCCACCAGCATTTCCGCGCCGCCGTAAATCGCCGCCAGAGGATTGCGGAGGTCGTGGATGATCGAGGTGGACAATCGGCCAACGGTTGCGATCCGCTCCTGGCGAATCAACTCCTGCCGCGCGATGCGCAGCGAAGCGCACATTTCGTTAAAGCTCTCGGCCAGGCGGCCCAGCTCGTCGGAGCTGGATACGCGCACCTGCGCGTCGTAGTCGCCGGTCGCGATTCGCTCGGCTGCCTGCTCCAAAGCGCGAATCGGCCGCACGATGCGCCGGGCCAGCACGTACGTGCCGGCGAGCCCGAGGCAGATCGCCAGCATCCAGATCACCACCATCTGCACGCGCAGCGTTGCCAGTCGCCGGTCGGCGGCCTGGAAGGAACGCAGAATACGAAGTTCGCCAACCTGGTGGCCTGCAATGTCAGTGAGCGGCATGACGAATTGCGCATAACTCGAATCGGCGATGCGGACCTGCTCGCGGCGCGTAAGATCCCCGGGCACGTTCACCGGAAGCGTCGACGCAATCGGCCTGCCGCGCGAAAAGAAAACGAAGTCGCTGCCGGTGGCTTGCTTCAGCTCGCTTGCCAGGGTGGCATCCACCTCGAAGCAGGCGACCAGCACATTCAGCAGCGCCGATCCCTGCGCGGCGGCCACATACACCGGCGTCACCACGGTCTGGTACAGCCGTCCATTTTCGATCACGAATCCGGTGGCCTGGCCGGGAAAGCGGCTGGCCGCGGCGGTAAGCGGAAAACTGGGAGCGGTCTCCACCGCCGAACCGAGCGAAGCGACCACCGCTCCTCCAGGCTCCAACACGTAGAACAGAGTGCGGCTGGGGGCGATGCTGTTCCAGAGCTCGCTGGCGGTATCCCTGATGGTGGTCTGATCGCGCGTGCCGAATGCGGCGCGCACGTCGGACATGCGGCTCAGCACAAGGCTGACTGACGCCAGCCGCTCCGCCCGGGCGCTCCACAGCGATTCATAGGCCCGGGAACTGGCGGCCACTTCTTCATTCAGCATGACGGTGGCGATACGCATGAAGTGGTTCTGTACCAGCCAGACGGCAACCGCCAGCAGGCAGGTGATGGCCACCGAGGTGGAGAGCATGATCTTCCACAGCAGCGACATGGATTCGAGGCGGCGCACGGCTATTTGTGTGTGGCGGGATAGAAGCCCGCATCGTCCGGCGCAGGCGGGTAATCCTGCCCGTACTTGTTCTTGTGTGGAATGGAGAGGTAGCCGGTCTCGGAAATGGCGACTGTAGGAATCGAAACGCGTTCGCCGGACACGCTGACGCGCCGGCCCGCGCTTTTCAGCGCCGCTTCCGTGGCACGTTCGTGAAAAAAGGTGAGATCGCGGTCGCCCTCCGGCACGCCCGCGATCTCGAAGCGTCCGTCCGCTTTGGTGATGCTGAACAGCGGCGTGTTCAACACCACGATCACCGCGCTCATACTGGAATGGATGTTACAAAAGACACGAACGATGCCGGAGCGGCTGAAACGAATGCTGCGTGTCGAGCCTGGCGGATAGAGGCCGACGTCGAAAAGCTGGCCATCGTAATTGGAGAACGCGTTGTGGAACACCGGATCGAGATTGGGAAAATCCACCGTCGAACCTACCGTGACGATCAGCAGATGCGGCTGAAACATTTTGTCTTTCTGCAGCATCCGGACGTGCAACGGTGCCGGCGGCTGCCACGCGCCGACCGGCTCCAGCCACACGGCGACGCCGGAATAGTCATGGTGCTCGCGGACAGCCGGCGCGCGCGAATCGACCAGTTCCACGCGGCCCGATAGCGTGGCGGCGTAGCCCATCGAGGCCAGCACGGCGCTAAAACAAGTACGCGAAAGCAAGGTCATAGTGAGGGTTGAGGCGCGTCGGCGACCCGACATACGCCGTCTGGACGATGGATGACTCAAAGCTGGCCACTACGTTCGAGACAATCTGGTACATCGCGTTCACACCATACGACTCGTTTCTGGAGATCAGGCCGGTCTCGAGATCGCGGTTGCGGTCGTCTTCCTCGCCGCCAAACAGGTGAAACGACAGGCGGTGGGTGGCGCGATATTCGAGTTGCGACCAACCGCCGGCGCCATGAACCGCTATCGGCGCGCCGCTGTACGGAACCACGATGCCTTGGCGAAGGCCGCCGATCACGCCCAGATTCTCGCCGAGAAAAGCGGCGCCGGTGAGCGTGAAGGCGCGTGCCAGCGGGATGCGCCAGTCCACGGAAGCTATCCGCGACGGCACTGAGTACCCCAGTAACTGCGAGTTACTAACATGGAAACCGGGCGCGATCTCGAAGTTGCCATTGTCGCCGGACTTCATCCAAAACACGAATCTGCCCTCGAGCGCCGGCCGGCCGGCCGGTGCGTAGGAGGAGTATTCGGCCGGAACATTGCCGGCCTCGCTGGTTTCGAAAACCCCGGCTTGGGCGCGGAACCCGGCGGAATCGCCGAATCGAAATCGCCGCTCAATGCGGGCCTGCGGCCGCCACAGCCAAAGGTTGCCCGCGCCGGTGAGCGGAGAGTAGCCGACCTGGGCCAGCGAGTCCGGTTCGCGGGGCGACAGGATGGGCTTGTCCTGCGCCACCGTAAACGTGGTGTTCGGCCACTGAAAACTGAGGGAGGCGATTCGCAAACGGACCAACTCGTCCAGCGAGTCACCGGAGCCGCCGAACAGGTCCACGTAGGCGTCGCCGGTGACTTCCGCCCCGCCGAAACGCTCGGGCGCCTGGAACTTCAGCCCGACAATGGTCTGGCGCAGCGTGGCGCCGTCGGAACGCGCGCCGGCCGCGGCGTCGGCGGTGACGGGGTCCTGCGCGCCGCCGCCATATCTGCCGTTCATATACGAATTGAACAGAACCATCCCCGTTAGCTGAATCGCCGAATGGTGTTCGGATTCGATGCGGTCCTTGGCCAGGTCCTCAATCCTCTGTTCCGCCACATCGATGCGCTCCGCAACCGGCGGGGCCGCGGGCGTCGATGCCACTGTGGGGGCGGCGGCTGTGGCAGCGATCTGCTCGCGCAGTGAGCGGATTTCCGACATCAAGTCGCGGTTCTGTTGTTCCAGAACGTCTAGGCGCTGGAGTATACGCTCCAGGTCCGCCGGGTCGCGCGATTGCGCGGCCAATATGCCGGGAACCAACGCCAGGAAAAAGACACGCAGTTTAGGATGCATGGATCAATTCCTTGACCTTGCGCCGGATGGCGCTCGGCGAGTAAGGCTTGGGGAAATACGCGTTCGCGCCCAGGCTCAGGGCGCGCTCGGGAGAGGCCGGATCCGGGTCACCGCTAGTGACGAGGATGGG